>Ga0315339_1000608_pt1 | contig 41876 bp, 37 predicted proteins | sample ASW17metaG_FD_204514 | JGI IMG/M metagenome (GOLD analysis project Ga0315339, IMG submission 204514) | Ammonia-oxidizing marine archaeal communities from Pacific Ocean, United States - ASW #17 | ecosystem: Environmental > Aquatic > Marine > Oceanic | place: USA: California | collected 2016-12-05 | reverse complement strand
TCGGGCGCGATTGGGGCCTCCAATCGCTCCGTGAACTTATGACTGCGGCGCACGCCATGACGCTTTTGGCGCGTACTGGGCGCGATGATGAGGCGGTGGGTTTCTTGCTCGCCCGAACGCTCCACGACGAGGCGGAAGTGCTCGCCCTAGGCGTCCACGAGGGCGAGCGGCGGCGTGGCGTCGCCTCGGGCCTGCTCCAGGAATGCCAACGCTGGGCTGCCTCCGAGGGCGCCAGCCGGCTCCTGCTTGAGGTCGCCGAGACCAACGAGGCCGCCCGCCAGGCGTACCGCGCCCGCGGCTTTTCCGAGGTTGGTCGGCGCGCTCGCTACTACGCGCCCCTCAACGAGACGCCATATGGGGGCGCCACGGGTGGTCTAACAGAGACCGACGCGCTCATCTTGTGCGCGCCCCTCGGGCCGTCAAACTAAATGCGAACCGCGGTCCGCCGCGTATTTGTGTAGTCTGCGCGGCTCGACAATCCCGTTGGGCGGAGCCTCGCGTAATTCATGCCTAGTGACGAGGGCGCGAGTTCCTGCGCTTGACTTGACGGTACCGCCTCGCACAGCTTGATTAGAGGAGAAGATATTTGGGTTGCTAACGACACAATGAATTCATATATACGCAAACCAGTTACCGAGGATTAACACGCTAATGTCCGATCATCCCGAGCCCAATGAGCTCCTCGCGCTCACCACTGACATCGTGTCCTCGCACGTGGCCAATAACTCCGTTCAAGTCTCGGAGTTGCCGCAGTTGATCCAGCACGTCTATGCGGCATTGGCGAGCGCCAGCAACAGTGCCGCCGCCCTGGCGCCCTCGCGCCCTCAGCCGGCGGTATCGATCAAGAAATCGGTGACGCCGGACTTCATTATCTGCCTTGAGGACGGCAAGAAGCTGAAGATGTTGAAGCGACACATCAAGACTCGCTACAACATGACGCCGGAGGAATACAAGGAACGTTGGGGCTTGTCGTCCGACTACCCGATGGTCGCGCCGAACTATGCGGCCCAACGCAGCCAACTTGCCAAGCAGATCGGCCTCGGGACCAAGCGGAGCCGACGGCGATGACGCTGAACCCTCGGCGCCGACGTGGGCGCCCACCTGGGCATCGCTTGGGGTGGGCATAGACCCCGACCCGGCCTGCCGCGACATCGCGGACCAGCGCACCGACCGGCCGCGGGCGACATCACCCGCACGGTCAGCGACGTGAAATCGGCCCGCTCCGTCTATTGCCTCGTGACGGTGGTGCTGTGGACACTGCTGTTGTTGCCGGTGCAGAGCTATGCGTTGCTGGTGCACCCGGGGCTGGCACGCCGTGTGCCGCGCTTCTACCACCGCGGCGTGAGCCGTATTCTGGGCCTGCGCATCGAGGTTATTGGTAAGCGCTGGAAGGACGGCGCGACCCTGTATGCCGTCAACCACAGCTCGTGGCTCGACATCATCGTGCTCAGCGCCGTGATCCCGGGATCATTCGTCGCCAAGCAGGAGGTGGCGGGCTGGCCGGGAGTCGGCTTGCTGGCGAAGCTGCAGCGCTCGGTCTTCATCGTCCGCAAGGCGCGTCATTCGGCCGAGCATCGCGACGAGATGGTGAGCCGCCTCGAATCGGGCGACAACCTCATTCTGTTCCCCGAGGGGACCAGCAGCGACGGCAACCGCGTGCTGCCGTTCAAGAGTTCATTCTTCGGCGTCGCCGAGAAAGCCATCAACGGCGCACCCTTGCCGGTCCAGCCCATGTCGGTGGCCTATACGCGGCTCGGTCACTTGCCGCTCGGGCGCCATATGCGGCCCTATTTCACCTGGTATGGCGACATGGAACTGGGGGGGCACTTGTGGGAGGCGCTCGGGCTCGGCCCGGTCACTGCAGTGGTCCAGTTCCACCCCGTGATGACGATCGCGACGACGGGAACGCGCAAGATCATGTCGGCGCGATGCGAGGCGGTGGTCCGCGAGGGCGTGTCCAACGCGCTGACTGGGCGCGTGCACTCGGCGCGGCCGGCGCCCGATATCGATGTCGCCGCCACCTCCGCCCCAATGACGCCCAGAGCTTGAACGCCCATGAGCTTGACGCCGCGCCCTTGACACCGCGAGGGCCGGTGATAGCCTCGCTCCGGTTCCCTCGGCGAGCCCGAATCGGCCGTGCAGGGGCGCCGCCGCAGGGTCGGATACCGCTTTTGTCGAAAACGCTATTCATTCAGACGTACGGCTGCCAGATGAACGTCTACGACTCCGCTCGCATGGCGGAGGTGATGGCGCCGCACGGCTATCGCGCTGTTGCCTCAGCCGATCAAGCCAGCCTAGTCATCCTCAACACCTGCCACATCCGTGAGAAGGCGGCGGAGAAAATCTACTCGGAACTGGGGCGGTTGCGGCGGCTTAAAGACGCTCGGACGGCGGCTGGCGACGAAATGATGATCGCCGTCGGCGGCTGTGTAGCCCAAGCAGAAGGCGAGGAGATATGGGCGCGTGCGCCCTGGGTTGATATCGTGTTCGGCCCCCAAACCTACCACCGCTTGGCGGAGATGGTGGCCGGTGCGCGTCGGCGCGAGGCGGTGCTTGACACCGAGTTCCCCGTCGAGCCCAAGTTCGACTTTTTGCCCCGCGCCACCGGCGCGGCCGGGTTCAGTGAGTTCCTGACCATTCAGGAGGGCTGCGACAAGTTCTGTTCGTTCTGTGTCGTGCCCTATACGCGCGGCGCCGAGTTCTCGCGGCCGGTGGCCGATGTCCTGGCCGAGGCCCGTGCGCTGGTCGCCCGCGGCGCTCGCGAGGTCATGTTACTGGGCCAGAACGTCAACGCCTATCGCGGTCCCGACGAGGATGGCGCGGAGACCAGCCTCGGTCGGTTGTTGTTCCGGTTGGCGAGGCTCGAGGGCCTCGAGCGCTTGCGCTACACGACCTCGCACCCACGCGATATACATGAGGCGCAGCTGGCGGCCCATCGGGATGTGCCCGAGGTCATGCCCTATCTGCATCTGCCCGTTCAGTGCGGATCGGACGCGATCCTGGGCGCGATGAACCGGGGGCACACGGCCGACGATTATCGGCGCACGGTAGCTCGGCTACGCGTGGCGCGGCCCGACATTGCGTTGTCGAGCGACTTCATCGTCGGCTTTCCCGGCGAGAGCGACGCCGACTTCGCAGCGACCCTGGCGCTGGTGCGCGACGTCAAGTTCGCCCAGGCCTACTCGTTCAAATACAGTCCACGTCCGGGAACGCCGGCCGCGATGTTGCGCAAACAGATCCCCGACGCCGACAAGAAGGTGCGTCTGGCCGAGCTCCAGGCACTGCTGCGGGCCCAACAGCTCATGTTCAACCAAAGCTGGCGGGGCCGCGAGGTGCCGGTGCTGCTGGAGCGGCGGGGGCGGCGCGAGGGCCAGCTGGTCGGCCGCAGCCCCTACATGCAGGCCGTGCACGTGGCGGCCCCCGGGTCGCTTCTCGGCGCGATCGTCGAGGTTCGCATCGACACCGTCGGCGCCAACAGCCTCGCGGGGCACCTCCTCGACCCGCCCGTTGGGGTCGCTGCGGTAGAGAGGCGCGCGGACGCGGCGTGACCGCACAGCCGTGAGCGTGGCTCCGGACGCCAAGTCGCTGGCGCCCCTGGTCATTGATTTCGATGACAATCGCCTGCTGCGCGCGTTGTTCGGCGCCCATGACCGACATGTCGCGCAGATCGAACAACGTCTCGGCGTGTCGATATCGTCGCGCGGAAACCGCGTCGCCATCGCCGGCGACCCATGGGCGCGACAGGCCACCGCGACAGTCCTGAACGGCCTCTATTCACGGCTGCGCCAGGGCATGGAGGTGGCGGAGATCGATGTCGATGCGGCCATCCGCATGGCCGAGCTTGGCGATGGCGCCACGGCCGACGCCGACGAGATCGTCATCCGCGTGCGGCGCGGCGCGCTGGCGCCACGTTCGCCCAACCAACGACGCTACGTGCGGGAAATGCGCGACCACGAGCTCGTTTTCGCGCTCGGGCCGGCCGGTACCGGCAAGACGTTCCTCGCCGTCGGTGTGGCGGTCTCGATGTTGCTCGAAGGCGAGGTCGATCGCATCGTGCTGTCGCGACCGGCAGTCGAGGCAGGTGAGCGTCTCGGCTTCCTGCCCGGCGACATGCGCGACAAAATCGACCCCTATTTACGCCCTCTCTACGACGCGCTGCACCTCATGTTGCCGGCCGAGCAGGTGGCGAAGCGGCTGGACAGCGGTGATATCGAGATCGCGCCGGTGGCGTTTATGCGTGGTCGTACGTTGACCAATGCCTTCGTTATCCTCGATGAGGCTCAGAACACCTCACCCGTGCAGATGAAAATGCTGCTGACCCGCCTCGGCGAGGGATCGCGCATGGCCGTGACCGGCGATCTCACTCAGGTGGATTTGCCGACGGGAACGCCGTGTGGGCTGGCCGAGGCGGTGCGCGTGCTGGAGGGTATCGAGGGGATTAGCGTGGTGCGCCTCAATGAAGACGATGTTTTCCGCCACCATCTGGTGACGCGGATCATTCGCGCCTACGACGCCAAGGACGCGCCGGTAGACAAAAGGAGCCCCAAAGGCGCCGGGCCCGAGGACAAGACCGAGCCTGACCCGGGTTGAGATGCTGCCCCGCGTCAACATCGCGATATCGTTCAAACATCCCGACCGCCATTGTGTGCCAAACGCGGCCCGCCTCATTCGCCGAGCTACCCGCGCCGCGGTCTGCGCCGCCGATGAACTGCCTCCCGGCACGTTGGAAATCAGCATCGTGGTCGCCGACAACGATTTCGTTCGCACACTGAACCACGAACACCGGGGCCTGGACCGGCCGACCAACGTGCTTGCCTTTGCTGATGCTTGCGCTGGGGACACCAGCGCCGCGGGCCCGAGCACCACCAGCGGTGGCGGCGAGGGCCCGCCGTTGGTGCTGGGCGACATCGTGCTCGGTCTGGATATTCTGACTGCGGAGGCAGCTGCGCAGCATAAGACTGTGGCCGACCACATATGCCACCTCGTGGTCCATGGCGTTCTTCATCTGCTCGGGCTGGACCACGGGAGCGCGGCAGCGGCGCGCGCGATGGAGACGGTTGAGTGCCGGGCATTGGCGCGATTGGGAATCGCCGATCCCTACCAACAAGGACCCGAGGACGATGGCGCGTTGCCGTTGACGCCACGGCGGGCGGAGGCGTCGCTCGGCGACGCGGCCCCAGACTGATGCACCACGTCGCCGACTGGCTCGCAGCGCCGCGCGGCTGGCGGCGCGCGGTCGGCGCGCTCGCACTCGGCGCCATCGCGGCTCTGGCGTTGCCGCCGTTTCACGTGCTGCCGGCGCTGATCGTCGCCTTCACCGGTCTGGTGTGGCTGCTCAATGGATGCACCAGCAAGCATGGGGCGGCCGGGCTCGGCTGGTGTTTCGGATATGGGCAATTCGTCGTCGGGCTGTACTGGACCGGCAACGCGCTCCTCACCGACGCCGAGCGGTTCGCGTGGATGGTGCCGTTCGCCGTCCTCGGCCTGCCCGCGATCCTCGCCCTATTTCCCGCCGCCGCCACACTCGCGACCTATCTGTCACGGGCCGGGGGATTGGTCCACCCGCTGACCCGTCCGGTGGTCCTGGCCGTGGCATGGACGGCGGCCGAATGGTTGCGCGGCCACGTGCTGTCCGGGTTTCCGTGGAACTTGGTGGGCTATGCATGGACGGCCTCGGATGCGGTTCTTCAGGTGACGGCGCTGGTCGGCATCCATGGCCTCGGCTTTCTCACCGTGCTCGCGGCGGCGGTGCCGGCGACCCTGGCGGGCCAGACGTGTGCGCACCGCCGATGGCTGCCGAGCGTCGTGGCGCTGCTCGGCCTGGCCGCACTCTGGCTCGGGGGCACGCTCCGGTTGTCGGAGGCGGCGGTCGCAGAGTTCGAAGGCGTGCGGCTGCGGCTTGTCCAGGCCAACATCGATCAGCATCATAAATGGCGCGACGATCGTCGTCGGGCACAATTCGAGCGCTACCTGCAACTCAGTTCCAATGCCGGCGCCGACAGCGTCAGCCACATCATCTGGCCGGAAACGGCGATTCCCTACTTCCTCGCCAACGAGCCCAAGATCGTGGCCCTGATCGGCGGGCTGGTGGCGCCGGGCGGCGCCGTCATCGCCGGGGCGCTGCGCACGACGGCCGAGCCGGTCGACCCCCCGCGCATCTGGAACAGCCTTCACGCGGTCGGCGCGGCGGGCACGGTGCTCGCCACCTACGACAAGCACCATCTCGTCCCGTTTGGCGAGTATGTGCCTCTGCGCCGCCTCCTCGGCCGCCTCGGCGTGGCCAAGGTCACCAGCGGCTCGATTGACTTCTCGGCCGGGTCGGGGCCGCGCACCGTGGTGATTGACGGTCTGCCGCCGTTCGCCGCTCTGATCTGCTACGAAACGATTTTCCCCGACGACATCGTCGATCGTGGCGAACGCCCGGCGTGGCTTCTTAACATCACCAATGACGCCTGGTTTGGCGACAGCAGTGGCCCCTACCAGCATTTCGCGATGGCCCGGGTGCGGGCGGTCGAGCAGGGCCTGGCGCTGGTGCGAACCGCCAATACCGGCATCTCGGCGATCATCGATCCGTACGGCCGGGTGCGGGCGCGCTTGGCGCTAGGTCACCACGGCGTCATCGACGGTGGACTGCCCTTGCCTCTCGACCCGCCACCCTACGCGCGGTGGGGTGATGGAACAGCTCTTGCGTTGATGGTTATTACAGCAAGCCTATTAACCTTAGTAGTAAGGGTGACTAAGAAAAAATAACCCACGGCAACAGGTGTGTAACCTAGGGTTTTATCTATCTAGACAAGCCCGAGTGAAAGTTATCTATTGCCAATGTTGTGCGCAAATCGGAAGTGCAGATAGCGGTAGTGGCATGAGGCGTACGTAGCCGCTCGTGCCCTGGGCGTGCCGAGACGGGTCGGTTGGGGACCTGTTTCGCGGCGTGACTTGGCGATTGACAACGATGGTGGATGACATCCTGACAAGGGAGCATTCCCACGCAAAAATCAAAGGTGAACAGGTGGCGTTACATCCCAATCCCGTTGATATTCATGTGGGTCGTAGAGTCCGTCTGCGGCGCACTCTCGTAGGCATGAGCCAGGAAAAACTTGGCGAAGCTGTCGGGCTGACATTCCAACAGATTCAGAAATACGAGCGCGGCGCCAATCGCATCGGATCGAGTCGACTTTATCAATTCTGCCAGGTTCTTGACGTGCCGGTGTCGTTCTTCTTCGATGATATGCCGTCCGAGGTTAGCGGCGCGGTGCCGGGACTGAGCGAGAGCCCACAGGAGAAATACGAGACCGATCAGTTGTCGCGGCGCGAATCGTTGGAACTCGTCCGCGCCTACTATCGGATTGCTGATCCGGCGGTGCGCAAACGGATTTACAGCCTGATCAAGGCGGTGGCTAACTCGCCGCAGGGCGAGGCCGAGTCGAGCAACGACTGAAGCGGCGCGTCGCGTTGCGGCCGCGCCGCGCCGCTTCCCGCTTGACCGGGCGCGGTTTCCTTGCCAAGAGTCGCCGCCACAACCTGATCATCGAACGAGGTGGCGCGCGTTTATGGACCTCAAGCGCGTTGGTCCCCCGGCCAGTCCATGGGAGAGAGCTCGTGCCAAGAACCGATTATCTGTTCACTAGCGAATCCGTCTCTGAAGGCCACCCAGACAAGGTTTGCGACCGCATCTCGGACGCGATCGTTGACACATACCTAACGGCGGACGCCAACGCTCGAGTCGCGGCCGAGACCATGACCACAACCAATTACATCTGCATCGCCGGCGAGGTGCGCGGTCCCGATACCATCACCGCCGATCACCTCCAAGACGTCGCGCGCACCTGCGTTCGCGAGATTGGCTACGAGCAGGACGGGTTTCACTGGAAGAACGCCGAGGTCAAGATCAAGGTGCATGCGCAGTCGAGCGATATCGCTCAGGGTGTCGACGCGCTCGGCAACAAGGATGAGGGCGCTGGCGATCAGGGCATTATGTTTGGGTACGCATGCCGCGAGACTGCGGTTCTGATGCCGGCCCCGATCTACTATGCGCACGCGATTCTGCGCTCGCTTGCCGAAGCCCGACATTCGGGCGCCGAGCCAGGCCTGGGTCCCGATTCCAAGAGCCAGGTAACGTTGCGATACGCGGACGGCAAACCGGTCGGGGCGACATCGGTGGTGGTGTCGACGCAGCATCATGCCGACCTCGGCCAAGACGAGGTGCGCGAGATCGTACGGCCCCACGTGGTGAATACGCTGCCCGACGACTGGATGTGTCCGGAGGCCGACTTCTACGTCAATCCCACCGGCCGTTTCGTGATCGGTGGGCCGGACGGCGATTGCGGTCTGACCGGGCGCAAGATCATCGTCGATACCTACGGCGGCGCCGCGCCCCACGGCGGCGGCGCTTTTTCCGGCAAGGATCCGACCAAGGTCGATCGCTCGGCCGCCTACGCCGCCCGTTATGCCGCTAAGAACATCGTCGCGGCCGAACTCTCTGACCGCTGCACCATTCAGCTGGCGTATGCGATCGGCGTGGCTAAGCCCCTGTCGATCTATCTCGACCTCCACGGGTCCGGCAAGGTCGACGAACAACGGCTGGAGACGGTCATTGGCGAGATCCTCGACCTGAGCCCGCGCGGCATCCGCGAACGGCTGCAGCTAAGCCGGCCGATTTATGCGCGGGCGGCGGCCTACGGGCATTTCGGCCGCGATCCCGAGCCGGACGGCGGCTTTTCGTGGGAGCGGCTCGATCTGGTCAGCGAGCTTCGATCCGCTTTCGCCTGACCAGCGCCGCTCTTTCGCCCAACCGGCGCCGTTCGTGACACTGGCGCCGCGCCGCATCCTCTATGGCCGTCGGCGAGGACGGCGTCGCCGCGCCGGTCGCGATGCGCTGCTCGAAACGCTGCTCGAACCGCTCGCAGTGTCGCTCGACGGCGTTGCCGCCGGCAGCCTCGATCCGCGTCTGCTGTTCGTGCCTGGCGCGACCGAGGTCTGGCTGGAGATCGGCTTTGGCGCGGGCGAGCATCTGGCGGAACAGGCGCGGGCTCATCGCGAGGTGGGATTTCTCGGTTGCGAGCCGTTCATCGACGGGGTGGCGAGCTTGCTCCGTCACGTCGAGCATGAAGAGCTCGGCAATATCAGGTTGTTCGTCGACGATGCCCGATCGATGGTCGATGCGATGCTAACATCGAGCATTGGCCGCGCGTTCCTCTTGTTTCCCGATCCGTGGCCCAAGACGCGGCACCATAAGCGGCGGTTTCTTCAGCCGGCCAGCGTGGCCGGGCTCGCACGTGTCCTGCGTCCCGGCGCCGAGTTGCGCGTCGCAACCGACCATCTCGGATATTGCCGCTGGGCGCTGGCCCACCTGCTCGCGCACCCGGCTTTTCGATGGACCGCCGAATGCGCCGGCGATTGGCGAGAGCGGCCCGCTGACTGGCCGCCGACGCGCTACGAGATCAAGGCGATCGCGGCCGGCCGCGCGCCCGTCTATCTCAGATTCGTTCGGTCGGCGGGCGAACAAAACGCTATGAACACCGGTGTCGGTCACCTAAGGTAGGACAGGACGATGCCGTCATTGGCGGTTAAAACGAATGGGCGGAACGCCCATTTTTTTGTGGCTATGATTCGGAGGCTCGATGGTTGAAGGCCCTACAGGGGAGCGCTCCATAACCGATGACGCGACCGGCCATGGGCACTTGGCCCGGGCGTCGGGCGGCGCCACGGTCAAACGAATCATCACGCCGACGCTCGAGAGCATGGGATTCGACCTGGTTCGTATCGCGCTCGGCGGCAAGACGCGCCTGCGGCTGCAGGTTATGATTGAGCGCTGCGACCGCCGTGAAGTCAGCGTGGACGATTGCACGGCGGTCAGCCACGCGCTGTCGGCGCTGCTTGACGTGGAAGATCCGATCGCCGACGCCTATGTGTTAGAGGTGAGCTCGGCGGGCCTCGATCGGCCGTTGGTCAGGTTGAGCGATTTTGAGCGTTTCGCGGGCTCGCAGGCGCGGCTTGAGACGGCCGAACTGATCGCCGGCAGGCGACGCTATCGCGGGATCCTGGGAGGTATCGTCGAGGGCCGCGTGAGGATCGCGGTCGAGGGCGAGGACTATGAGGTTCCGTTCGCCGCGATCACGACGGCCAAACTCGTCCCGACTGACGAGGAATTCGCCGCAAGCTTGAAACAGCGTTTGTCATAGACGGGGAAAAGCGATGACCAGCATGGATGTGGAAGGCGCGACCAGTCACAATAGGCTGGAACTTCTACAGGTCGCGGACGCGGTGGCGCGCGAGAAGGGGATCGAGCGCGCCACTGTTCTGGGCGCTATGGAAGAAGCGATCCAGAAGGCAGCGCGCTCCAAATACGGCCTCGAGAACGAGATTCGCGCGGAAATCGATAAGACGACCGGCGATATTCGCGTCTTCCGGTGCCTCGTGGTGTGCGACGAGGTGGAGAACGAGTCGACCGAGATATCGGTCGACGATGCACGTGAGCGCAATCCCGATGCCCGCACCGGCGACATCCTCGCGGAGCCCTTACCGCCGATCGACTTCGGTCGGGTCGCCGCGCAGACGGCTAAGCAGGTGATCGTGCAAAAAGTGCGCGAAGCGGAGCGTGAACGCCAGTACGAGGAATACAAGGACCGCGTCGGCGAGATCGTAAACGGTCTGGTCAAGCGCGTCGAATACGGCAACGTCACAGTCGATCTGGGGCGGGCCGAGGCGGTGGTGCGCCGCGACGAAATGTTACCGCGTGAGACCTTTCGCCAGGGCGATCGCATCCGCGCCTATATCTACGATGTACGCCGCGAACTGCGCGGGCCGCAGATCTTCCTCTCGCGTACCCACCCGCACTTCATGTCCAAGCTGTTCGCGCAGGAAGTACCGGAAGTCTACGACAGCATCGTCGAGATCAAGTCGGTCGCGCGCGATCCCGGCAGCCGGGCCAAGATCGGCGTCCTGTCCAACGATTCGAGCGTCGACCCGGTGGGCGCGTGCGTGGGCATGCGGGGAAGCCGCGTGCAAGCCGTAGTCAGCGAGCTGCAAGGCGAGAAAATCGACATCATCAACTGGTCGCCAGACGCGGCGACCTTCATCGTCAACGCACTCGCGCCGGCCGAGGTGACCAAGGTGGTCCTCGACGAGGACGCGAAGCGGATCGAGGTGGTGGTTCCCGACGAGCAGCTGAGCCTCGCCATCGGACGACGCGGCCAGAACGTGAGGCTGGCCTCGCAACTCACTGGATGGGACATCGACATTCTCACTGAGGCCGAGGAATCGGAGCGTCGCCAAGAGGAGTTCCGGCAGCGCACCCAGTTGTTCGTGGACGCTCTCGATGTCGACGAAGTGGTCGCGCAACTGCTGGTGATCGAGGGCTTCACGAGCATCGAGGTGGTGGCGTTCATCGCGGTCGAGGAGCTGGCGGAGATCGAGGGCTTCGACGAAGATGTGGCGCACGAGTTGCACGCGCGCGCCAACGCCCACCTCGAAATGCTGAACCAACGCTACGAGGCGGAGCGGATCGCACACGGCGTGACCGACGAGGTCGCCGCGATTGAGGGGCTGACGCCGTGGCTGTTGGCTCAGCTCGGCGAAAAGGGCGTCAGGACACTGGACGATCTCGGCGATCTTGCGGGTGACGAGCTCTTGGAACTAGTGCCTGGCAGCGGCCTCGGCGAGGAGGAGGCGAACGCGATTATCATGGCAGCGCGGGCGCATTGGTTCGTCGACGACCCCATCGTCGGGGGAGAAGTCGCGGCGGCCGTGACCGATCGGGAAGGCGCCAGCGATGTCGAAGGCGCGCAGTGATGCGACCAGCGGGAGCCGGCGCCTGGTCCGGCAGCGGCGCTGCATTCTGACGCGCGAGGTTGCCGCTACCGAGCAGCTGCTGAGATTTGTGATCGCGCCTGATCATCGGGTGGTTCCCGATCTCGCGAGCACCCTGCCGGGTCGAGGCCTGTGGCTCACGGCCTCCCGCGCTGCGGTTGATCGTGCGGTCGCCGCGAGCCTGTTTGCGCGGGTGAGCCGGCAGGCGGCGACGGCGGCGCCGACGCTGGCCGACGATATCGAGGCCGGTTTGGCCCAGCGGGCGCTGAATTGCCTTGGTCTTGCCCGTCGGGCTGGCCAGCTTATCATCGGATTCGAGCGCGTCGGATCGGCGCTCCGTGCCGGCAAGGCGGCCGTTCTGGTCGGCGCTGGGGATGCGGCGCCGGGCGGTCGTGACAAGCTTGGCGCACGCGCGCCGGACATTCCCCACGTCCAATGCCTGCTGGTCGCGGAAATGAGCGTGGCACTGGGCGGTGAAAATGTGGTACATGCTGCGCTGTCGCCTGGGGGTCTGGCGACACGTTTTTTGGTCGAAGCGACGAAACTCGCTGCCTTTCGCGACGCGTCGGCCCCAGCTGGCCGCTCGCTAGCGCAACCCCAGCCAACGCGACAATAAACGTATGAGCGATACCGAGGCACCAAAAGAGACGAAATCGCTGAGCATCGCGACGTCGCGCCGTGCTGAGGTCAAGAAGACTGTCGGGTCGGGCCAGGTGCGGCAAAGCTTCTCACATGGACGCTCGAAGACCGTTCAGGTCGAGGTCAAGAGAAAGCGCACGGTAGCCCGCGGGGCCGCGCCTCCGAGCGTAGCGCCCCAAGGCGCCGCATCCCAGAGTGCACCACCCGTCAGCGCACCACCCGTCAGCGCACCACCCGTCAGCGCACCACCCGTCAGCGCACCACCCGTCAGCGCACCACCCGTCAGCGCCGTTCCCGTGCGGGCCGCGCCGGTCGCGTCGCGCCAGGCCGCGCCGCCGCCGCGCGCGCTTGATGCGGGCGAGGGGGAGCCAGCCAAGGTTCGGGTCATGCTCCGGACCCTCACGAGTGAGGAGAAGGATGCGCGGGCGCGGGCGCTGGAAGGCGCGATTAAGGCCGACGAGGAGGCCCGTAATCGCGCCGAAGTCGAGACGACGCGCCGGGTCGAGGAGGAGGCGCAATTCGCGCGTGAGCGCGAAGTGGCCGACCAGCGCGGCAAGGAAGAAGAGGAACGCAAGCGCGTTGAGGCCGAGTCCCGTCGCAAGGCTGAGGAGCAGGCGGCGCTACGACTGCAGGAAGCCCCCGCCGAGGGCGCTACCGACGATGCGGAAGTCCGCCGGCGGCCCGGCCGTCCGGTCGAAAAGCAGCGGGTGGCGCCGCAACGGCGGATGCTGCCCCGACGCCGCGCCGGCAAGCTGACGATGGCGCAGGCCCTCAACGAGAACGAGCGGGTCCGCAGCCTGGCATCCGTGCGACGCGCGCGCGAGCGCGAGAGACGCGCGGCCGCTGGCGAGGTGGGGCCGCCGGAGAAGATCATTCGCGATGTCGTCATCCCGGAGAACATCACGGTTCAGGAACTCGCCAACCGTATGGCGGAGCGCGGTGTCGATGTCGTCCGGTCGTTGATGAACAGCGGCGTGATGGCGACGGTCAACCAGGAGGTCGATGCCGACACCGCTGAACTCGTGGTCGCCGAGTTTGGCCATCGCTACCGCCGGGTCAGCGAAGCCGATGTCGAGATTGGCCTTGATGGTGGGCCTGATGACGAGGCCCTGATGTTGACGCGAGCGCCGGTGGTCACCGTCATGGGCCACGTCGATCACGGCAAGACCTCGCTTCTGGACGCGCTGCGCAAGACCGCGGTGGCGGCGGGAGAGGCCGGCGGCATCACGCAGCACATTGGCGCCTACCAGGTGCGTATGTCCTCGGGGCAGACGATCACGTTTCTCGACACGCCCGGCCATGCGGCGTTCACCGCCATGCGCGCTCGGGGGGCTGGCGTCACCGACATCGTCGTGCTGGTGGTGGCCGCCGACGATGGCGTCATGCCGCAGACGATTGAAGCCATCGACCACGCGCGCGCCGCTGGCGTGCCGATCATCGTCGCCATCAACAAGATGGACGCGCCCGACGCCAACCCCGACCGCGTGCGTCGCGACCTGTTGCAACATCAGGTGGTGGTCGAGCAGATGGGCGGCGATACACAGGCCGTGGAGATATCGGCCACCGAAGGGACCAATCTAGATCGCCTCGAGGAAGTCATCCTGTTGCAGGCGGAGCTATTGGAACTGCGGGCCAACCCACAAGGCAGCGCGCACGGCGCGATTGTCGAATCCCGGGTCGATCGCGGGCGTGGTATCACCGCGACCGCGCTGGTCCAGCGCGGCACTCTGCGGGTCGGCGACATTATCGTCGCGGGCGGCGAATCGGGCCGGGTGCGGGCGCTGATGGACTATCTTGGCAAGCCGGTCGATGAGGCTGGGCCGTCGACGCCGGTCGAGGTGCTGGGCCTCAATGGTCTGCCGTTCGCAGGCGACGAGTTCGCGGTGGTGGAGAACGAGAGCCGGGCGCGCGAGGTAGCCGAGTTCCGGACTCGCCGAGCGCGCAGCAATCGGATCGCCGGGCCGCCCGCCTCGCTTGAGCAGATGTTTTCCAAGATCCAGGACGGCGAGGCCAAGGAGTTTCCGGTCCTCATCAAGGCCGATGTGCATGGCTCGCTCGAGGCGATCCTGGGCGCGATCGCCGGTCTCATTCACGAAGAGGTGGCGGTGCGCGTGTTGCACAGCGGTGTTGGCGGCATCAGAGAGTCGGACGTCGATCTGGCTCGGGCCTCGGGCGCGCTGGTCGTTGGTTTCAACGTCCGCCCCAACAAACAGGCGCGTGAACTCGCCCGCAGCAGCGGCACTGAAATCCGTTATTACTCGGTGATCTACGAGCTTGTCGACGAATTGAGGGCGATCTTGAGCGGGATGCTCGCGCCCCAGGTCAACGAGCATTTTGTTGGCAATGCCGAGGTGTTGGAGGTTTTCAGAATTTCCAAGGTCGGGCGGGTCGCGGGGTCTCGTGTGAGCGAGGGCATGATGCGACGGACCGCACGGGTGCGGCTGCTGCGCGACAACGTGGTGATCCACGAGGGCACGCTCAGCGCGCTCAAGCGCTTCAAGGAAGACGCGCGCGAGGTGCGTGAGGGCTTGGAATGCGGGATTTCGTTCGACAATTTTCAGGATCTTAAGGCCGGCGATGTGATCGAAGCCTTCGAGGTGGAGGAAGTCGCGCGGACCTTGTAGCGTGGGCCCGACGCCCTTCGTCCTAACTATGATGTCCTTCGATGCGGCCTGATGTCATCTGACCCGAGCCCATCTCTTTTGACACGGATACAGCGATGGCCCGTGAAAGCCGACGCGGCGGTCGCCGTTCCCTTCGGGTTGGCGAGGCGCTGCGCCACGCCCTGGCTGAATTGTTGGCGCGCGGTGAGGGACTGGACCCGGTCTTAGACGGCGTCTCGCTTACGGTGAGCGAGGTTCGCGTCAGCTCCGACCTGCGCTACGCGCGTGCCTACGTGCTGCCCCTGGGCGGCGAGCCCTCGGACGCGATCATCGCCGCTCTGCGTGCCGCTGCGCCCCGGTTGCGAGGGCCGCTCGCGCGGTCGATTCGCCTAAGATACGCGCCGGAGCTCGAATTCGAGATCGACCGCTCGTTCGAGGCGGCGGCGCGGATGGATGCGGTGTTGAGCGACCTCGACCCGCGTGCGATCAACGAAGATGAGCCGCCGCAAACTTGACGCCGTCACCGGCTGGCTTGTGATTGACAAGTCGGTGGGGCCCACGTCGTCGCGCGTGGTCGCGATGGTGAAGAGGCTGCTGCGCGCCCGCAAGGCCGGACACGGCGGCACGCTCGATCCGCTCGCCACGGGCGTCCTTCCAATCGCGTTCGGGGAAGCGACCAAAACGGTCGCCTATGTGATGGGCGGACCAAAGCAATACCGCTTCGCGATCGGGTGGGGCGCGGCGCGCACCACCGACGACGCCGCGGGGGAGGTGACTGCCTACTCTGAGGTGCGGCCGACGGAAGAAATGATCCGGGCAGTGCTGGGCGAGTTCGTTGGCGTTGTCAAACAGATGCCGCCCGCCTATTCGGCGCTCAAGGTTGGTGGGCAGCGGGCCTACGCGCTGGCGCGGCGTGGGCAGATGCCCGATCTTGAGGCTAGGACCGTGCGCATCGATCGATTGATCCTACTCGATCAACCCCAACGCGACAGCGCTCATTTCGAGGTCGATTGCGGCAAGGGGACCTACGTGCGGGCGCTGGCGCGCGATCTCGCCGTGCGTCTCGGTACGTTCGGACACGTCACGGCGTTGCGCCGGACGCGGTCGGGCCCGTTCACGGAGGAACACGCGATTTCGGTGGAAAATCTGGCGAACCTCGGGCATAGTCTCGCCCGTGTGAGGCATCTGCTTCCGCTTGAGTCGGCGCTGGACGACATCCCGGCGCTGAGCATCGACGGCGCGGATGCCGACCGGTTGCGGTGTGGTCGGACCATCCGCGTGCGAAACACCGAAGACGGTGCCGTTTTCGTCGTGACGGCCGGACAGCCGGTGGCCCTGGCCCACGTTGACAATGAAATCGCAAGGCCGGAGCGGGTTTTCAACCTTTGCAACGAGGACTCATGATGTCGATCACGGCTGAGCGAAAACAAGAAGTAATGGGTGAATTCGCGCCAAATCCTGGCGACACGGGTTCGCCCGAGGTGCAGGTGGCGATTCTCTCCGAACGTATCTTGAACCTGACCGAGCATTTCAAGACCCACAAGAAAGATGTGCACTCGCGGCGCGGGCTATTGCGAATGGTCAGTCGGCGGCGGCGATTGCTCGACTATCTGAACAGTAAGGATCCCAACCGTTATCGTAGTCTGATTCAAAGGCTGGGCCTGCGTAGGTAGGCGGCCCGGGTGTGGCCGCCAGCCCGAGCGATCGCGGATTTTCGCGAAGGATTATGACATATGGACACGTCGTCGCCCTCATAGGGAGTGCGGCGGCGCCCGTCGTTGTTGTGGCGCGGCAGGCGATAGTCGCTGCCGGTCATAGCGTTGACGGTCGGGACGTGCCGCGATAAGGCGGCTCGTCGCCGATAGAAAGGAAAAAGGAATGTTTTCTAAGTTTCGTAGAGAGCTGGAGTGGGGCGGTGGATCCCTAGTCGTTGAGACCGGTCACCTGGCGCGCCAGGCTGACGGCGCGGTGCTGGTGACCTATGGCGAGACGGTCGTGCTGTGCACGGCGGTCGCCCAGAGAACCGCGCGCGAGGGAATCGACTTCTTTCCGCTTACCGTGGACTACCAGGAAAAGACCTTCGCGGCGGGCAAGATTCCCGGCGGATTTTTTAAGCGTGAGGGCCGGCCGAGCGAGAAGGAGACGCTGACCTCAAGGCTCATCGATCGGCCGATTCGGCCGCTGTTCGCCAAGGGCTTTCGCAACGAAACCCAGGTGATCTGCACGGTCCTGTCGCACGATCTCGAAAACGACCCCGATATCGTCGCGCTGGTCGGCGCTTCAGCCGCCCTCACCATCTCTGGAATTCCGTTCCTGGGCCCGATCGCAGCCGCGCGGGTGGGCTATGTTGATGGTAAGTACGTCCTCAACCCGCGATCGCAGGTGCGGACGGAGAGCGCGCTGGATCTGATCGTCGCGGGGACCCAGGATGGGGTGCTGATGGTCGAATCCGAAGCGTCCGAGCTCGCCGAGGATGTGATGCTTGGTGCGGTCACCTTCGGTCACAAGGCATTCCAGCCGGTGATCGACCTCATCATCTCGTTGGCCGAGGAATGCGCCAAGGAGCCTTGGTCGCTGCCCACGGTCGATGACCATGGCGCCCTCAAAGAGCGACTTCGCGAGATGGCGGAGACTGACCTGCGCGAAGCGTATCAAACCCAGGCCAAGCAAGAGCGGACCGATCGGGTCGCAGCTATCCGCGCGCGTATCGCCAGCACCCTGGCAGACGACGACGTGGACGCCGCCGTGGTCGGGGCCGTGTTCAAGGGTTTGGAGCGCGATATCGTTCGCGGGGACATCCTTAAGACGAAGCGCCGGATCGATGGACGCGACACCACGACGGTGCGGCCTATCAGCGCTCAAGTCGGGCTGTTGCCGCGTACGCACGGCTCGGCGGTCTTCACGCGGGGCGAAACGCAGGCCCTGGTGGTGACTACGCTCGGAACCGGTCAAGACGAGCAGATCGTCGATGCTCTGGAGAGCGAGTATCGCCAGAATTTCATGCTGCACTACAATTTCCCGCCCTATTCGGTGGGCGAGGCGCGCTTTCTGCGCGGCCCGGGCCGGCGCGAGATTGGCCACGGCAAACTCGCCTGGCGGGCGCTGCGGGCGCTGATGCCGGACCGTGCCGACTTCCCCTATACGGTGCGCGTGGTGTCTGAAATTACTGAGTCGAATGGCTCCTCGTCGATGGCGACGGTGTGTGGCGCCTCGTTGTCGATGATGGACGCCGCCGTCCCGATGAAGGCGCCGGTGGCGGGCATCGCCATGGGACTCATTCTCGAAGACTCCGGGTTCGCCGTGCTGTCCGACATCCTTGGCGATGAAGACCACCTCGGCGATATGGACTTCAAGGTCGCCGGCAGTGCCGCCGGCGTAACGGCGCTGCAGATGGATATCAAGGTCATCGGCATCACCGAGGAGATCATGCGGGTCGCGCTGGACCAAGCGCGCGAAGGCCGCCTGCATATCCTGGCGGAGATGAACAAGGCGTTGAACGCGGCGCGCAACGAGGTCAACGTCTATGCGCCGCGTATCACCACCATCACCATACCGCGCGACAAGATACGCGAGGTCATCGGCACCGGCGGCAAGATCATTCGTGAGATTTGCGAGGTCACCGGGGCCAAGATCGACATCGAGGACGACGGCACCATCAAGGTGGCGGCCGCTGAGGCTAGCGCCGGCGAGGCGGCGATCAAGATGATCCGCGACATCGTGGCCGAGCCCGAGATTGGCATGGTCTACACCGGCAAGGTGGTGAAAACTCTGGACTTTGGCGCCTTCGTAAACTTCATCGGCACGCGTGACGGGTTGGTCCATATCAGCGAGTTGACCAACACGCGCGTCACCCACGTGACCGACGTGGTCAAAGAGGGCGATGAGGTGAAGGTCAAGGTGCTGGGCGTCGATGATCGTGGCAAGGTGCGGTTGAGCATGCGTGTCGTCGACCAAGCCACCGGCGCCGATGTCGCCGAGCAACGCGAGGCGGCGAACGAGTAGTCGCGTCTCCGGACGCTTTGTCGACCGCAGATGTGGACACTGACCGTCGTGGGGACCATATGGTGTTAACATTCACATTAGAGGCCGCCCGGTTCGCGAGCGACCGGCGTGGCGACCGTGAACCGTCGAGGTGTGATCCTTGAAGGCACTCAATCCCATCATGCTTTCGGGTCGAGAGGTGCTGCCCTTGGTCGAGGGCGGCAAGGGTGTTGGCATCACCGATGGCCGCTGCTCGGGCGCCTGGGCGGCGGCTGGCGGCGTCGGCACTTTCTCGGGCGTCAACGCCGATTCATACGATGAAAACGGCGACGTTATAGCGCAGGTCTACCACAAGCGGACGCGCCGGGAGCGCCACGAGGAACTGATCGCCTACGCCATCAGCGGCGGCATCACCCAGGCCAGGATCGCCCACGAAACGGCGGGTGGCCAGGGTCGAGTCCACATGAATGTGTTGTGGGAGATGGGCGGCGCCGAGCGCGTTCTGCACGGTGTCCTGGACGGTGCGCGCGAGCTCGTCCATGGAATTACATGCGGCGCCGGAATGCCCTATCGGCTGGGGGAGATCGCTGCCCGCTACAAGATAGACTACTACCCCATCGTGTCCTCGACGCGCGCCTTTCGGGCTTTATGGAAACGCGCCCATCATAAATTCGCGGAATGGCTCGGCGGCGTGGTCTACGAGGACCCCTGGCGCGCCGGTGGGCACAACGGGCTTTCCAACAGCGAGGACCCCGAAACGCCTGAGGACCCCTATCCTCGGGTCGCGGCCTTGCGCCGCGACATGCGGTCGTTTGGCCTTGATGAGACGCCGATCTTGATGGCCGGTGGGGTTTGGTTCCTGAGGGATTGGCAGGACTGGATCGATAATCCCGAGCTGGGCCCGATCGCTTTCCAGTTCGGCACGCGCGGGCTCCTCACCCAGGAGAGCCCGATTCCTGACGCGTGGAAGCGACGACTGGTGACCATCAAGGACGGCGATGTGAAGCTGCATCGCTTCAGCCCGACCGGCTTCTGGGCGTCGTCGCTGAACAACAGCTTCATCCGCGAGCTGACTGGGCGCTCGAAGCGTCAGGCGCCCTACAGCACCGAACCGCTGGGCACCCACACGACTGCCTTCGCGTTTGGACCACGCGGGCGCACGGTCTACATGACCGCCGCCGACCGGCGCCGCGCGGAGGGCTGGATCGCCGAGGGCTACGTTGACGGTTTGCGCACGCCCGATTCGACGCTGATCTTCGTGACCCCGGAAAAGGCCAACCAAATCCGCACCGACCAAACCGAGTGCATGGGCTGTCTTAGCGAATGCCGATTCTCGAACTGGACGCAGTCTGAGTCGGGTAAGACCGGCAGAAAAGCGGACCCGCGTAGCTTCTGTATCCAAAAGACGCTCCAAGAGGCGATTCACGGCGACGATGTCGAGAACGAACTGATCTTCTCCGGTCACGGCGCCTATCGTTTTGGGTCCGATCCGTTCTACTCCAACGGGTTCGTTCCCACAGTGAAGCAGCTTGTCGACCGCATTCGTGCGGGCGACTAAGCTTGGTAGATCCATGGAGACGAGCCTTTGGCGGCTAAGCCCATGGGGAGGGATGAGGCCTTGAAGGTGCCGCGACCCTACGCGGGATCGCTCGAGCGCCTCAAGGCGGCCGGGTTAAGGCCGACCCGCCAGCGCATGTCGCTGGCTCGGCTACTGTTCGAAGGGCCGCCGCGCCACGTCACCGCCGACGATCTCCATGCCGAGGCCGAAGGCGCGCACGTGCAGGTCTCGCTCGCGACCGTCTACAACACGCTGCATCAGTTCACCAAGGTCGGCCTGTTGCGCGAGGTAGCGGTCGATCCCGGTCGCTCCTATTTCGACACCAACACCAGCGACCACCACCACTACTACTTTGAATCGACTGGTCGCTTGATGGACATCTCGATCGACTCGGTCGATCTCAAGGTGGTGCCGGAACCGCCGCCAGGAAGCCGCGTCTCGCGCGTCGACGTGATCGTGAGGCTGCGTGACGCGACCTGAGGATCGCCTGTATTTTCGTTAACTTATTGAATTGTTTGGAATAGCTCTAATCCATTGACAGGGGCCTGTTTCCGCGACATATACCGTCTATTCTGGATACCGAAGCGGGTGGCCACCACCGGCGCCCGCAGTCAAGCCCACGGAGGAAACCGATGCCGGCTCTCGAAGGTTCAAAAACCCACGACAATCTGACAGCGGCGTTCGCCGGCGAATCACAAGCCAACCGCCGCTATCTGTATTTTGCCCAAAAGGCCGACGTCGAGGGCTACAACGATGTGTCGGCGCTGTTTCGCTCGACCGCCGAAGGCGAGACCGGCCACGCCCATGGGCACCTCCACTATCTTGAGGAGGTCGGCGATCCGGCGACTGGCCAAAAGATCGGCGAGACCAGCGACAATCTTAAGGCCTCGGTCGCGGGCGAGACCTTCGAGTACACCGATATGTACCCGGGGATGGCGAGAACCGCGCGCGACGAAGGCTTCGACGAGATCGCGACATGGTTCGAGACGCTCGCCAAAGCCGAGAAATCGCACGCCGGCCGGTTCCAAAAGGCGCTCGACACTCTCGACGACTAGCCCGCCAGCTCCCATCCTGACCCCAGCGCCCCGACGCCACGCCGCTTCTCCCGGCCGCCCAACACCTCCGGGCTCTCGGGCAAAGGGGCCGGGATTTTGTTAAAAGTGCGGCCCACCGGTTTGAGCCAGTGGCGGCCCGCCCCGCCGTGAGGACGTTCGCATGAAGCAAGGGAAGACCGATCTCAGCGCCCGCCACGTCGTCGATTGGAACAATCCGGAGTTCCTCGACGAGACGGCGCTCGACAAGGAGCTGCGGCGCGTCTTCGACGTCTGCCACACCTGCCGCCGCTGCATCATGCTGTGCGACAGTTTCCCGCGGTTGTTCGATCTGATCGACAACGCCGAGAGCGGCGAGCTCGACACCGTCGACAGTGCCGGTTTCAAGCCGGTCGCCGACGCCTGCACCTTGTGTGACATGTGCTACATCGTCAGCTGCCCCTACGTCCCGCCGCACGAATACGCCCTCGACTTCCCGCACCTGATGGTGCGTTATCGGGCGCTGGAGAAATCCAAGGGCCAGGTCAGCTTCTTCGAACGCGAACTTGGCGAGACCGACCGCAACGGACGATTGGTGGGGCCGGTGGCGCCACTCGCCAATTGGGCTTCGAATCGCAAGAACGGCCTGACCCGCCCGATCATGGAATCGGTGGCGGGCATTCACCGTGACGCCGCGCTGCCAAAGTTTCATGGCAACACCTTCAGCAAGCGGGCCAAGGCGAAGCCACCCGCCGTCAACAAGGAAGCGCCGGCCGCCGGCCGTAAGGCAGTGATCTACTCGACCTGCTTTGTCGAATACAACAATCCGGGCATCGGTGTCGCGGCGCAGGGGATCTTGGCCAAGAACGGCGTCGAGACCGAGGTGGTGTACCCGACCTGCTGTGGCATGCCGCAGATGGAGCGCGGCGACATCGACAACGTCTGCGCCCGCGCCAAGACGATTGCGGGCGAGCTTGGCCCGTGGATCGACAAAGGCTACGACATCGTCACGCTGGTGCCGTCGTGCGCGCTGATGGTGAAGATGGAGTGGCCACTTCACCTGCCCGGCGACGCGGCCGTCAAGAAACTCGCCGAGCACACCAGCGACATCGCCGAATACATCGTGGCGATGGCCCGCGCCGAGGGCCTGGCCGAGGGGCTTGAGCCGATCGAGGGCGGCGTCGCCCTACACTTGGCCTGCCATGCGCGGGCCCAGAACATCGGCGCCAAGGCCGCCGTCATGCTGCGTATGATCCCCAAGTGCAACGTCATGGTGATTCAGCGATGTTCGGGCCATGGCGGCTCATGGGGCGTGATGAAGGACAACTTCGAGGTCGGTATGAAGGTCGGCGAGAACGTGATGAAGCAGGCCGCCGAGAGCGGGCGCGCCTATGTGTCCTCGGAGTGCCCGCTGGCCGGCGATCATATCGTCCAGGGCATGGAGGCCTTCGCCGATGGCGAGAAGCCAGTCGCCAAGCAATCCCATCACCCGATCGAGCTGTTCGCGATGAGCTACGGCATCGATTTCTGAATCCGCACGAAAGGCGACCCGAGATGCCGCGTGCGAGCCACGAAATTACACCTGCCGACCTCATGTCGATGGACGACTACGCCGTCGTGCGGGAAGAGCGCCGGCGCGCTCTAGACGGCACGAAAGCGCTCCGGCGGGTCGAGGTCGGCCCGTTCGCAACCTTTCACTTCGAGAGCTACGACACAATGTGGCAGCAGGTTCACGAGATGCTGTTCGTCGAGCGCGGGGGCGCCGCCCAGGTGGCGGGCGAGTTGAAGGCCTATAACCCGCTGGTGCCCCAGGGCCGTGAGTTCGTCGCCACGCTGATGATCGGGATCGACGATGAGGCGCGGCGCGATCGCGAACTCGAACGCCTCGGCGGGATCGAGGACACCGTGAGCCTCAAGATCGGCGATCAGACTGTGCGCGCCGTAGCCGAGTCCGAGGTCGAGCGCACCAAGGCCTCGGGACGGACCTCATCGGTGCATTTCCTGCACTTCCCACTGACCGAGGCTCAGGCCGCCCGGGCCCGTGACGACAGCGTGCCGATGCTGCTCGAGATCGGCCATGCCAACTATCCCCACATCACGCGCATCGGCGCCTACGCGCGAACGGAGATCTGCCAGGACCTCGACTGAGACGAGCGCTCTCTAGCGGACATCCTCGCCGGGATATATCCCCCATAGGAACTCGGCCTGGGTCCAGCCGCGCACCCCCTCGATCACGAGTTCGCACCACGACGCGCGGCACCCCAGCACTCGACCCTGAACGCCCGGCTCCGCATGCAGCATTGGCATCGCGGTTGGTTCGGGCCGCCGATAAAGCGTGCGGATGCCGCCGATGACGATCGCGGTGCGCTCGCCCGAGGTCATGATGCGGTGGATCCAGCCCTCGGCGCCGTCGATGTCGACGACCTTGCGCCACAGCCCGAACTCCGCCGTGATCTCGACCGGCAATCCCCTGCGGACGTAAACCCAAGCGATCGGGTAGCGCACGCCCGGACCGGTGCGGACATTGACCTCGGCGGCGCGCAGGCTGACGAAACGAGGCAGTGGCAGGCCCGATTCACCCGCTGAGGCCGCTAGCGCCGCTGGTTGCCATGCTGGGAGCGCGGCCACAACGGCGACCAGGGCCACAACGGCGGCCAGGGCCACAGCGGGGGCGATCAGGTACGCACGGAATGGGCGGCGGCTCACGGCCGTGATCGGGGCCCCGCGTTTGTCAGTGCCGCGGAGTTCTGGTAGAGACTGGCGCTTCGTCGCGGCGGCATCGCGAGGGCGAGTTAGCACCGATGGTCCGTCACAAGCCGCTTGTCGTCATCACCCGCAAGCTCCCCGAGCTGATCGAGACGCGGATGATGGAACTGTTCGACGCGCGGCTCAATGCCGAAGATGCGCCCCTGAGCGAGGTGGAGCTGATCGCGGCCTTTCAGGAGGCCGATATCGTCGTGCCCACCGTCACCGATCGCATCGATCGCGCGGTCATCGAAAACGCTGGCCCCAACCTCAAGCTGATCGCGAGCTTCGGTACCGGCGTCGATCACATCGACCTCGATGCCGCCAAGGAGGGTGGTCTGGTCGTCACCAACACCCCCGGCGTGCTGACCGAGGACACCGCCGACATGACGATGGCCCTGATTCTGGCCTCGGCCCGGCGGCTGATCGAAGGCGCCGTGATGATCCGCGAGGGCCGCTGGAAGGGCTGGGCGCCGACCCTGTTGTTGGGCCAGCGGCTGTGGGGCAAACGGCTCGGCATCATCGGCATGGGCCGCATCGGTCAGGCGGTGGCACGGCGCGCGCGCGGGTTCGGCCTGTCCATCCACTATCACAATCGCCACCGCGTCCATCCCGAGATCGAGGCGGAGCTCGAGGCGACCTATTGGGATAGCCTCGACCAAATGATCGCGCGGGTGGATATCGTCTCGGTTAACTGCCCGCACACACCGGCCACCTTTCACCTGCTCTCGGCGCGCCGGCTCAAGCTTCTGCAGCCGCACGCCGTCATCGTCAACACCGCGCGCGGCGAGATTATCGACCAAGCCGCGCTGGTGGAACTTCTGCGCGAGGGCAAGATCGCCAGCGCCGGGCTGGATGTCTACGAGCACGAGCCGAAAGTCGACGGCGAGCTTCTGAAGCTCGGCAATCTGGTGCTGTTGCCGCACGTCGCGTCGGCGACGGTCGAGGGGCGGATCGCCATGGGCGAACGGGTGCTGGTCAACGTCAAGACCTTCGTCGATGGCCACACCCCGCCCGATCGCGTGATCGAAGCGCCGTAGCTAGACCGCCCGAAGCCACCTCCTCTCCCCGAACGCCTGTCACCTATCTCCCCGGTCCATACACCCAAGTGGGGGAGGGTCGGGGCGGGGGAACGGGCAGCGCGCCATCCTGACCCAGGAGAGTGCTGACTTTCGGCCTACGCGGCGTGGCGCGACAAATCGGTGATGGCCGGCTGATCGCCGCACAGCGGACAACCCGGGTCGCGCTTGACGCGCACCTTGCGGAACGTGGTTTCGAGCGCATCGAAGATCAAGAGCTTGCCTGACAGGCTGTCGCCCATCTCCAATAGTTCCTTGACGACCTCGATGGCCTGGAGCGAGCCGATGGCGCCGGCCAGTGCGCCGAGCACCCCGGCCTCCGCGCAACTCGGGATGAGATCGGGTGGCGGTGGCTCGCGGAACAGGCAGCGGTAGCACGGATGCTTTGGCCCAAGGTGCGCCTTGTATGTGGAAAGCTGGCCATCGAAGCGCAGCAGCGCCCCGGACACCAGCGTCTTGCGCGCAAAAAAACATGCGTCGTTGACCAGGAAGCGGGTCTCGAAATTATCGCTGCCGTCGGCCACTAGGTCGTAATCGCCGATCATCGAGAGCGCGTTGCTCTCGACCAGCCGCGTCGTGTGGGGGACGATCATGACGTCGGGATTGATGCCGCCGATCATCGCCACCGCACTCTCCGTCTTGGGCGCGCCAAGCTGGTCGGTGGTGTGTACAACTTGGCGTTGTAGGTTCGAAAGGCTCACCGCGTCGTCATCGACGATACCGATGGTGCCGACGCCGGCGGCTGCAAGATAGAGCAGAAGCGGCGAACCTAGACCCCCGGCGCCGATCACCAGCACCCGCGAGGACATCAGCTTGGCCTGGCCCGCGCCACCGATCTCCTTGAGGATGATGTGGCGGGCGTAGCGATCGACCTGCGCTTCCGAGAACGCCATCGCCCTAGTTCGCCGCGTCGCGCCGGTGGTCGGCGGCGCCGCACGTGACCGCCCGGCCACACAGATCGTCAATGGTGATCGCATCGAGGCGCGCCATCACGTCGCTCTCGAGGTCGCGCCATAGCGGCTGGATGACCTCGCGAGCAAGCTCGGAGCCGCCGCACTCGCTCTCGTCGTCGCCTTGTCCTCGGATGCCGCCGTCATGCTCGTCGAGCTCGTAGACCACCCGCGCTATGGCGCCGACCGTGACCCGCCGGCGCGCGCCTGCCAGGCGATAGCCGCCCCTGGGTCCGCGCACCCCGGTCAGCACGCCAGCCCGCACTAGCCGCTGCATCACCTGCTCGATATAGCGCTTCGGAATGCCCTGGCGGCGCGTGATCTCGGTGCTCCGCACCGGCTCGGACCCGTTGCCGCAAGCGATATCGAGCACCGCCTCCAGCGCATGGCACATCTTCCGCGACGGACGTAGCATTAGTCCCTCGACTCGCCGAGCGCCGAGGCGACCCGGTCGGCCAGGCGCTCGGCGATCGCGATCTTGGTCATGCGCGGCCACAATTCTGCAGCCTCGGCGGTAATCAGATGGACCGCGTTGTCGTCGCTGCCGAAGGCTTCACCGCCCGCGACATCGTTGGCCACGATCCAGTCACAGCCCTTGCGCTCGTGCTTGGCGTGGGCGGCCGCCAGCAGGTCCTCGGTTTCGGCCGCGAAACCGATCACCAGTCGCGGCCGATCCGTCACCCGGCGAGCCAAGGTGGCCAGGATGTCGGGGTTCTCGATCAAGGTGAGGCGCGGTGCGTTCAGCCCCTTCTTGAGCTTGTGGATGCCGGCCTCGGCCACTCGCCAATCGGCGACGGCGGCGGCGCAGACCGCGACATCGGCCGGCAGCGCCGCCTCGCAGGCCGCCAGCATCTCCGCCGCCGTCTCGATATGGATCGCATGCACAGCCGCCGGGTCGGGCTCGGCGGTCGGGCCGGTCACCAGCGTCGTCTCGGCGCCGAGGCGGGCGAGGGCGCCAGCGATGGCGTGGCCTTGTTTGCCCGACGAGCGGTTCGAGACATAGCGCACCGGATCGATCGGTTCGCGGGTGGGGCCGGAGGTGACGAGTGCGCGGCGGCCGTCGAGCGGACGTTCAGTGCTCAACAGCGTGTCGATAGCGGCCACGATAGCGGCCGGTTCGGCCATCCGGCCGGCGCCGACCTCGCCACAGGCGAGATCGCCGGCTTCCGGGCCGACGAAGCGCACGCCATCGGTCTTGAGCCGCGCCAGGGCGCGCTGGGTGGCCGGGTGGCGCCACATCTCGACATTCATGGCCGGCGCCATTAGCACCGGCTTGTCGGTGGCGAGCAGCACAGTGGAGGCGATGTCGTCTGCGATGCCGCCCGCGAGCTTAGCCATCAGGTTGGCCGTCGCCGGCGCGACCACGACCAGCTCGGCCTCGCGCGAGAGCCGGATGTGCCCGACCTCGTGCTCATCGGTGAGCGAGAACAGGTCCGAATACACGCGATCGCCCGACAGCGTCGCCAATGACAACGGCGTCACGAATTGCGCGCCCGCCTCGGTCAGGACCGCGCGCACCGCCAGGCCCTGGTCGCGCACCCGGCGAATCAGCTCAAGGCTCTTGTAGGCGGCGATGCCACCCGCGACGATCAGCAGAATGCGCCGTGCCATGAGTATGTCCATGAGAGCGTTCTCGCACCGGCAATTAACGCGAATATCGTGTAAATAACAAGATGGCGGGGGGTCACATCTGGCTGATGAGGAGAACCGCGAGCAAGACCACCGCGAGCCACACGAGGAGACGGAGCGGCCGGCGGTATCGCGCTTGCGCGGCGGCGATGTCGCGCGCGCTATCGGGGTGCAGGCGCAGCCCCTCGGCCGTCATCACTCCGGCCGCTGCCTCGGCGCGGGCGACGAGGTCGGGGAACCGCCGCGCCGCGCCGGCCACCTGGCCCAGCGCCGACTTGAGCTGGGCGTCCGGCGCCAGCGTCTCTCGCGCCCAGGTCTCGAGCACCGGGCGCCCGGCCTCCCAGATGTTGAGTTCGGGGTCGAGACTTCGCGCGACGCCCTCGACCACCACCATGGTCTTCTGCAGCAACAAGAGTTGAGGCTGGGTTTCCATCGCAAAAGCCTCGGTGGTCTCGAACAACTGTCCCAACAGGCGGCCGATCGAGATGTGGTCCGAGGATTGGCCAAGGATCGGCTCGCCGATCGAGCGACAGGCCTGGGCGAAGGCGTCGACCGACTGGTCGGGCGCGACGATGCCGGCCTCGAAATGAAGCTCGGCGGCGCGCCGATAGTCGGCGTTGAGGAAGGCCAGCAACAGCTCGCCAAAGAAGCGGCGCATCGGCGCGTCCAGCCGCCCCATGATGCCGAAATCGACTGCGTGAATCGTGCTTTCGGGCGTCACGAACAGGTTGCCGTGGTGGAGATCGGCGTGAAAGAAGCCATCGCGAAACACCTGCTGAAGAAAAACTCGCACCAGGCTGACCGCGACCGCCCGGAGGTCGATGCCGGCTGCGATCAGCGCCTCACGGTCGTCGATGGCGATGCCGTCTACGCGAGCCGATGTCAGCACCCGTTTGGCTGTGCGCTTCCAGTCCACCGCCGGCACCTGGAGCCGGGGATTGTCGGCGAAGTTGGCCGCGAGTTCGGAGGCCGCCGCCGCCTCGAGCCGCAGGTCCATCTCCATCGTGGCGCTATCCTTGAGCGTTCGCACCACCGCGATCGGCCGCAGCCGGCGCAGGGCGGGACGCGTGCGCTCGGCCGTCTCGGCGAGCCACTGGAACAAGGCGAGGTCGCGCTCGAAGGCGCGTTCAATGCCGGGGCGCAGCACCTTCACCGCGACCGCGCGCCCGTCGCTAGTGACCGCGAAATGGACTTGGGCGATCGATGCGGCGGCAATTGGCCGCTCATCGAACGCCGAGAACAGCGCCTCGACCGGGCTTCCAAGCTCGGTCGCAATTGCCTGTCGAGCCTGCGCCGCGGCAAAGGCCGGCATTCGGTCGCGCAGCGTAGCAAGGTCGTCGGCCAGAGCCGCGCCGACCAGGTCGGGCCGGGTCGACAGCAACTGGCCGAGTTTGATGAAGCTGGGTCCGAGCGCTTGGAGGGCCGCCGCCAGCCGTGCGCCGGGACGCTGGCCAACGAAGCGCGAATCGGCCCGGCCCCCAAAGATACGCGCGAACCACGCCACTGCCACGCCGAGGTCGAGTGTTTCGAGCGGGAACAGCGCGTCGTAGCGCACCAGGGTGCGGCCGATCGACAACAGCCGTGCGAGATGGCGAACGCTCTCAAACATGGCTAGGCCCGCCTCAACGGACAGCTGAAAAACTCCTGCTCCGATCCTTCGAGACGCAGCCCTTCGGACTGCTCCTCAGGATGAGGACAAGCCTAACCTCATGCTGAGGAGGCGCGAAGCGCCGTCTCGAACCATGGGCGACGGCACACTATAGGCGCCAGGCCGAGTGGAGCGCCGCGATGCCGCCCGAGAGATTGCGATAGCGCACCCGCTCGAGCCCCGCCTCGCGCACCAGGTCAGCGAACGCCTTCTGATCGGGGAAATGGCGGATGCTTTCGACCAGATATCGATAGGCCTCGCCGTGGCCGGTCACCAGTTCCCCGATCCGGGGCAGCACGTGGCGCGCGTAGGCCTCGTAAAGCGGCTCGACGCCGGGTGTCGCCGGTAGGCTGAACTCAAGGCACAGGAAGCGCCCGCCGGGTTTGAGGACGCGCCGCGCCTCGGCCAGGGCGCGTGGCAAATCGGTCACGTTGCGGATGCCGAAGGCGATGGTGTAGGCGTCGAAGGCGGCGGTCGGCCAGGGCAGCGCCTCGGCATCGCCGCAGACCCATTCGATCCTCCCGACCACCCCGTCGTCGAAGGCCCGATCTCGGCCAATCTCCAACATCGCCGCGTTGATGTCGCAGACGACGACCTGTCCGCCCTGCGCCCGCGCCGTCCCTCGGCTCCGCAACCTACGGTGCAAGCGAAGCGCCACATCACCCGTGCCGCCGGCCACATCGAGAATGTGCATCGGCGGCCGCGGGTTAAGCCACGCGACCAATCGGTCCTTCCACAGGCGGTGAATACCCGCGCTCATCAGATCGTTCATCAGATCGTAGCGCGGCGCGACATTGGCGAACACGTCGTGCACCAGCCGCGCCTTGGCCTCGGCCGGTACCACGCGTTCGCCGAATCGGGTCCACGCCGTATCGGTCTCCGGCCTCGGTCGATCGGATCGGGCGAGCATGGCCTGAAGATAGCCCAGGCCCCTGGTTCGGGCTAGGCTCGGACCATGCCCGAGTTGCCCGAAGTCGAGACCGTGTGCCGGGGCCTCGCCCAAAAGCTTCCCGGGCTAACGATTCGGGCCGTGGCCCAGCGCCGCGCCAATCTGCGGATTCCGTTCCCGCGGCGATTCGCCGCGCGTCTCGAAGGCCAGCGGGTCACGCGGATTGCGCGTCGCGCCAAGTACATTCTCATCGTGCTGGATGGGGGATTGGTCCTCATCGTCCATCTCGGCATGGCGGGCCGGCTTGTCCTCTCGACCGGCACGAGCCCTGCCGGGCCGCACGATCATGTCGTTGTTGCTTTCGACGATGGCACCATCATGACCTACCACGACGCGCGTCGCTTCGGGCTGATGACCCTGGCGCGCGAGGACCAGATCGATAGCCACCGCCTGCTGCGCAGGCTCGGCCCTGAACCGCTCGGCAATGCCTTTTCCGGCCCGGCGCTGGCGGCGCTATTGTGCGACCGAAGGATGGCCATCAAGTCGGCGCTCCTCGACCAGACGGTGGTCGCGGGGATTGGCAACATTTATGCCTGCGAAGCGCTGTTCCGCGCCGGCATCTCACCACGTCGCCTGGCGCGGTCGATCATGGGCCTCCGCGCCGAACGGCTGGCGAGTGCCATTCGGACCGTACTCGACGAGGCGATCCGGGCCGGTGGTTCGACCCTGCGCGATTACGTTCAGACCTCCGGCGAGCTCGGCTACTTTCAACACGCCTTCGCGGTCTACGATCGCGAAGGCCAGCCATGTCCCGGTTGCGATTGCACCCATGGCGTGCGGCGCATCGTCCAGGGCGGCCGGTCGACATTCCTATGCGCCAGGCGCCAGCGCTGATGGGCCGGATGCTCTGCGCGCCCACGCTGGTGGCTCTGGTCGCCGTGATGGCCCTGATCGCCACCATGGCGTCCAGCGACGAGCGCTTTATCGCTGGCCTTGAGGATTTGCCGCTGATGGCCGGACTGCACGAGATGCGCGACGCCACGATCGTCTTTGACAAGCCCAATGGCCGCATCGTCGAGGCGACGGCCCTCGGGGCTGTCACTGTCGGCGAGGTCCAGCGCTTTTATCTGACGACGTTACCCGAGCTTGGCTGGGTCACGGCTGGGGATTTACGGTTTGTCCGAGAGGGCGAGACCCTAGTTCTCACGCTGACCGAGGGCGATGAGGGCGTCCGCGTGCGCTATTCGATCGTGCCCAAACACGGTGACGATGGGTGACCCGTCCGTGCCGGGTGGTTGACTGACCGGCGCGCTGGAGATATAAGGCGCGCCGACCCCACCGGAGTTGGCATGGCTCATCACAAATCAGCGCTCAAGCGAATTCGTCGCAACCTACGCCGCACCGCCATCAATCGGATGCGGGTCAGCCGCGTTCGCGGCCTTATGAATAAGGTTGAGGAAGCCGTTGCCGGCGGCGACCAAGATGTGGCCCGCGCGGCGCTGCGAGCGGCCGAACCGGAGATCATGCGGGGGGCTAATCGCGGCGTGATAAAGCGCAACACCGCATCGCGCAAAGTCTCGCGCATGGCCGCCCGGGTCAACGCGATCTCCTAAAGCGACTCGACCTCCGGCCCCCCCCCTGACGCGCACCTGACCGGGTCGGCGGAGCGGTTCTCTTACGACAAGCCGGTCGCCCCCCCACATCTTGTGGCCGATCGGTCCATTTACCACAGACGGCCTCAAATTTTCGCGAGTTCTCTATTCGGTCCTGTTGCGCCAGGGCCGAGCTGGCAGTACTGTGAATTTGCGAGGGGAAAATCGAGAACTAGTAAACGGAAAGTATTCCTACAGTATTGCGTGGGTCGGGCGGTCCAAGGGTCGTCAAGAGAGAGGTTTTCGCCGGTCATGGCGGTGGCGGGCTGTTCGCTTGACTGCGCGACATAACAATCCCCTCGCGGAGCACATAGCCACGATGGCTTGGTGAGGTTTGTTTGACTTTCCGCAACTTAGAAATGCCGCTACCGCCGTGCGCTCTCATCCGCCGCCGGCCGACTGGCGTGGGCCGGCGATATCACGCGGGCAGCGGTTCTGGAGGGTCACTGATCGATGTCTGAGGATGCGCGGGGCTCGATCCGGGCGGAGGCCGACTGGAACCAGATCCGGGGCAACCTTCGCTCCGAGTTCGGCGACGCCGCTTTCAACAGTTGGCTGAAGCCGCTGACCCTGGCAGGCGTGAACGAGGGGCGCATCACCGTGACGGCCCCTACCCGCTTCATGCGCGATTGGGTCCGGACCCACTACGCCGATCGCATTCGAGCGCTATGGCGCGGCATCTATCCTGAGCTGCGGTCGCTCGATATCGACATTGGGCCGTGCCGGCCGGGCGGCCCGCCCGCGAAGGTTCGGGCGGAGGACGCACCGGCGCCGGCGGCCACCTCTGTTGCCGCCCCAAAGGTCGCCCCTGGCATCGCGGTCTCGAGCGTCGACAAGGGCCCCCTTGGCGATGTCAGCGCGCCGCTCGATCCTCGATATACGTTCGAGAATTTCGTGGTCGGCAAGCCCAACGAACTCGCCTACGCGGCGGCCCGGCGGGCGGCCAGTTCCGACGAGGTGCCCTTCAACCCGCTGTTCATCTACGGCGGCGTCGGGCTGGGTAAGACCCATCTGATGCACGCCATCGCCGCCGACATCCGCGCCCATCGTCCGGAGCGCAAGGTCATCTACCTGTCGGCCGAGAAGTTCATGTACCAGTTCGTTCGCGCGCTGCGCTTCAAGGACGTGATGTCCTTCAAGCACCAATTCCGCACGGTCGACGTACTGATGATCGACGATGTCCAGTTTATTAGCGGTAAGGACTCGACCCAGGAGGAGTTCTTCCACACCTTCAACGCACTGGTCGATCGGAACCGCCAAGTCGTCATCTCGGGGGATCGCTCGCCCTCGGACCTCGACGGCATGGAGGAGCGGCTACGGTCGCGGCTGGGGTGGGGCTTGGTCGCCGACATTCATGCTACCGATTACGAGCTTCGGCTTGGCATTTTGCAATCTAAGGTTGAACTCGCCCATGCGGCCGATGTCCCGCGACGGGTCATCGAGTTCCTGGCCCACCGCATCTCGTCCAACGTGCGCGAGCTGGAAGGCGCGCTCAACCGGGTCATCGCGTATTCGACGCTGGTGGGTCGCGCGATCACGGTCGAAATGACTCACGAGGTCTTGAGCGATCTGTTGCGGGCGAACGACCGGCGCGTGACGATCGACGATATTCAGAAACGCGTCGCCGCCCACTACAACATTCGTCTCGCCGACATGCATTCTGCGCGCCGCGCGCGGGCCGTGGCCCGGCCCCGTCAGGTCGCGATGTATCTGGCCAAGCAGCTCACCTCGCGCTCGCTGCCGGAGATCGGGCGCAAGTTCGGCGGTCGCGACCACACCACGGTGATGCACGCGGTTCGCAAGATCGAGCAGCTGTGCGGCGAGGACGCGGGCATCTCCGAGGATGTCGAACTGCTGCGCCGAACGATCTCAGGCTGAGCGGGCGGGCGGGCGGCGATTGGCGGCGCTCAAAGTCCGTGCCGTACCGTGCAGACTCTGGTAGTATTTACGCCACCAAATTCCTGTTTCCGAACGGGCTGATGCACGCCATCAAATGGGAGTCGAGCCGAGGGCTCGCACCTTGGACGTGGTCGGCGCAAGCCCTGAACATTCGCGACAAATCCGATGAAACTGACGCTCGAACGTGCCGCGCTCCTCTCATCGCTCGGACACATCCAAAGTGTCGTTGAGCGGCGCAACACTATCCCGCTTCTGTCGAACGTCGAGTTCGTAGCCGCCGAGGATCATCTCAGTCTCGCCGCGACAAATCTCGATCTCGCGCTGCGCGAGAGCGTACCGGCGGAGGTCGAGCGCGGCGGCGGCACCACGACGCCCGCGCATATGCTGTACGACATCGTGCGCAAGTTGCCTGACGGCGCTCAAATCGAGTTCTCTCAGGATGGCGAAGGGGAGCAGCTCAGCCTACGTGCCGGACGCTCGGAGTTCTCGCTGCCGTGCTTGCCGCGCGAGGATTTTCCGGTCATCAGCGAAGGCGAGTTGCCGGTTCAGTTTGAGCTGGCGACCGCCGATCTCAAGCGCTTGATTGACAAGACGCGGTTCGCCATCTCCTCTGAGGAGACGCGCTACTATCTCAACGGCATCCATATTCACCGGGCCGAGCGCGATGGCGTGGCGATGTTGCGATCGGTTGCCACCGACGGCCATCGGCTGGCCAAGGTCGAGATGCCGCTACCCGAGGGCGCGGCGGCGCTGCCCGCCATCATCATTCCGCGCAAGGCCGTCCAAGAGGTACGCAAGCTCATCGACCAGGGCGAGGGGGCGGTAGCGATCGCGGTTTCCGAGACGCGTATTCGCTTTGCCTTTGGTGCCGCGGTTCTCACCAGCAAGCTGATCGACGGCACCTTCCCTGACTACGAGCGCGTGATACCCGAGAACAACGACAAGTCTCTTGAGGTCGAGACCGGCGCGTTCGCTGAGGCCGTCGACCGCGTATCGACGATTGCCACCGAAACCTCGCAGGCCGTCAAGCTTAGTCTCGATGATGGTGCGCTGGTGGTGTCGGCCGCCAGCCCCGAGAGCGGCAGCGCCAACGAAAACGTGCCCGTCGTTTATGTGGGCGAGGCACTGGAGGTCGGGTTCAACGCCCGCTATCTGTTGGAAATCGCGCGCCAGATCGATGACGAAAAGCTCAGGATGCTCTTTGCCGACTCGATTTCACCGATGCTCGTAGAGGACGCTTCCGATCCGGGCGCGCTCTATGTGTTGATGCCGATGCGGGTCTGAATCGCATTTATCCAATCTACCCAGCTGGACCCTAGGATTTGAACACGACGCATTCCGCAAACAGCACCAGCGCGCCGGCGTGGCCCATGGTCGCGAGTGGCGATTCGATGCCCCGGCGCGACGCCGTGGTAAGGCTAACGCTGACCGACTTTCGCTCCTACCGCGGCCAGCGCCTGCTGGTCGACGATCGGCCAGTCGTATTGACCGGACCCAACGGCGCCGGCAAGACCAACTTGCTGGAGGCGATATCGATGCTGGCGCCGGGCCGAGGCCTGCGCCGCTCGCGGCTCGGTGAGCTCAGTCGGATCGGGGCCGAGGGGTCCTGGGCGGTCGCCGCCCAGGCGCGTGGCCGTGGCGGTCCCCACGACATCGGCACCGGTCTCGTGCGCGTTGCCGCCACGCGCACGGACCACAACGACGCCAACGGCAACGCCCACCTCAATAGCGACGACGCGGACGAGCGGCGCATCGTCAAGATCGATGGCCGCCCGGCGCGCGGGGCGAGCGCGCTGGCCGAGGTTCTGGCGATGCGCTGGCTGACGCCGCGAATGGACCGTCTGTTGGTCGACGCCGCCGCGCCGCGTCGCCGTTTTCTCGATCGTCTGGTGTTTGGCTTCGATCCCTCCCACGCTCGCCGGGTCAACGAGTATGAGCGCGTATTGCGGCAGCGCGCGCGGCTGTTGCGCGAGGGTGTCCGGGATGTGGCTTGGATCGCCGCGGCCGAGGAAACCATGAGCGCCACCGGAGTGGCCATCGCGGTCGCCCGGCGCGACGCCGCTGCGCGGCTCGCCAATGCGTTGAGCTTCGCGACAGGGCCGTTCCCTCGCGCTGCCGTCGCCATCAATGGCGTGATCGAGAACTGGCTCGGCGACGGCTCGGCGTTGGATGCTGAGGTCCGCTTTCGCGCCGCGCTTCAAGCTTCGCGGGCGCGCGACGGGGCGGCGGGCGGCGCGGCGGTGGGACCGCACCGCAGCGATCTCGTGGTGAGCCATGGCGAGACTGGGTTGGCGGCGGCACAGTGCTCGACCGGAGAGCAAAAAGCGCTGTTGATCAGCATTCTGCTCGCCGATGCTCGCCTCCATGCGGTGCGTCATGGAAGCGCGCCGCTGTTGCTGCTCGACGAGATCGGCGCCCACCTCGACGCCGTGCGCCGCGAGGCGCTGTTCGCCGAGCTCCTTGATCTTGGCGTCCAGGCTTGGCTCACCGGGACCGACCGTCGCCTGTTTGCGCCACTGGGCGCGCGCGCCCAGTGGCTGGTCGTCGAGGAGAGCCGCGTCAGTCCCCAACTGGGGTCCTATCCGTGAGCGTTGACGCGCAGCTGCCGGGGCCCGACGACTACGGCGCCGACTCGATCAAGGTATTGCGCGGGCTTGACGCCGTGCGCAAACGCCCCGGCATGTACATCGGCGACACCGAGGACGGCTCGGGTCTACACCACATGGTCTACGAGGTGGTCGACAACGCCATTGACGAGGCGCTCGCCGGGTATTGCGACCGCGTCGAGGTCACGCTCAATCCCGATGACTCGGTAACGGTTTTGGACAACGGGCGCGGTATTCCGACTGAGATTCACGAGGAAGAAGGGGTTTCGGCTGCCGAGGTCATCATGACCCACCTGCACGCAGGCGGGAAGTTCGATAGCAGTTCCTACAAAGTGTCGGGCGGCTTACACGGCGTCGGCGTCTCGGTCGTCAATGCGCTTTCCGAGCGGCTGGTGCTGCGCGTCTGGCGCGCCGGCAAGGAGCATTCGCTCACCTTCCACGGCGGCGTGCCCGACGGTTCGCTCGCGGTGGTCGGCGAGTCCGGCGAGCGGACTGGCACCGAGATTACCTTCGAGCCGTCGCCGCGGACGTTCTCGAACATAGAATTCAACTTGGCGACGCTTGAGCATCGGTTGCGCGAACTCGCGTTCCTCAACCCCGGCGTGCTCATCCTGCTGACCGATGGCCGGGGCATCGAGACCAGCGCGACCGAGATGCACTACGAGGGAGGAGTGGAAGCCTTCGTGGCCTACCTCGATCGCAACAAGTCGGCGTGCCACAAGCCGGCCATTTCCCTTCAAGGGGAGCGCGACCAGATCATCGTCGATCTCGCGTTGCAGTGGAACGACAGCTACCACGAGAACGTTCTGTGCTTCACCAACAACATCCCGCAGCGCGACGGCGGCACCCACCTCGCCGGATTTCGCGCCGCCCTGACCCGCACCATCAACGCCTATGCCGCCAGCGGCGCCATGAGCAAGAAAGACAAGGTGACGATCGCTGGCGAGGATGCACGCGAGGGGCTGACCGGCGTCCTCTCGGTCAAGGTGCCGGATCCTAAGTTTTCGTCTCAGACCAAGGACAAATTGGTCTCGTCGGAGGTTCGCCCGATCGTCGAAGGCTTTGTCAGCGAACGGCTGGGGCAGTGGCTCGAGGAGCACCCCAGCGAGGCGCGCGCCATCCTCGCCAAGGTGGTCGAGGCGGCGCTGGCGCGCGAGGCGGCCCGCAAGGCGCGCGAACTCACGCGCCGCAAGGGCGCGCTGGACATCGCCAATCTTCCCGGCAAACTCGCCGATTGTCAGGAGCGTGACCCATCCCGCTGCGAGTTGTTCCTAGTTGAGGGCGATTCGGCTGGCGGCTCGGCCAAGCAGGGCCGTGACCGGCGTTTTCAGGCGGTGTTGCCGTTGCGCGGCAAGATTCTCAACGTCGAGCGGGCCCGCGCCGACCGCATTCTTGGCTCCAATGAGATCGGCACGCTCATCACGGCGCTCGGCGCCGGCATCGGCCGCGACGACTTCGACATTACCAAGATGCGCTACCACCGCATCATCATTATGACCGACGCTGATGTCGATGGCGCCCACATCCGGACCTTGTTGCTGACCTTTTTCTATCGCCAGATGCCGGAGGTCATCAAGTCCGGCTACCTCTACATCGCCCAGCCGCCGCTGTACAAGGTCAAGCGTGGCAGCGCCGAGAAGTACCTCAAGGACGACGAGGCGCTCGAGGAGTTCCTCATCTCCGATGGCCTCGACGGGGCGGTGTTAGTGTTGGAGGGGAGCCAGGGACCCGAGCGGGCCGGCGCCGATCTGCGCGCGATCGTTGAGGCCGCCCGCCGCATTCGCCATGTGCTTGGTTTGATCGCTCGCCGCTACAGCCAACCGGTCGTCGAACAGGTGGCGATCGCCGGCGCGCTCAACCCGGAGGTCCTCGCCGATCAGGAGCAGGCCCGCGCCGCCGCCGCTTATGTCGCCCAGCGGCTCAACGTGCTGAACGCGGACGGGGGCTGGGTCGGCGCCCCGACCGACGATGGAGGACTGCGCTTGGCGCGGACGCTGCGCGGCTACGAGGAAGTCCAACTCATTGACGGGCCGCTCATCAGGAGCGCCGAGGCGCGCCAGCTCGATTCGCATGCGGCCGAACTGCAGCTTGTCTACACCCACCCCGCAGTGCTGCGCCGGCGCGGCGAAGACGTCGCCGTACGCTCGCCGACCGAGCTTCTCGATGCGGTGCTGGAGATCGGGCGCAAGGGTCTGTCGGTACAGCGCTACAAGGGGCTCGGTGAGATGAATCCCGAACAGCTGTGGGAGACTACCGTCGATCCCGAGGCGCGTTCGCTGCTGCAAGTTTCAGTCAACCATGCCGATGAGGCCGACGCTTTGTTCGAGACGCTAATGGGCGACGTGGTAGAACCGCGGCGCAATTTCATCCAGTCGCACGCGCTCGACGTCACCAACCTTGATATCTGAGCGCTGGGCGGGGGCGGGCGCGCTTCACGGCGCGCCGCTGATCGGAGAGCCGCTTGCCAGGCAAGGCCAAGCCCGACGGCCCGCCCCAGCGTCGCGCGCGCCACGCACTCGGCGCTGGCGTTTACTGGTTTCTGGTCGCCGCGACCTGGCTGCTTGTCGCGCTGATTGCGCTCACGATTGTCTATGGCTACGACCTGCCGACCACCGGTGGGTTGGCGGACGGCGCTGTCGCGCCGCTCGTCACTCTGCTCGGGGCGGACGGCCGCGAGATCGCGGTGCTCGGCTCGCGCAGCAACGCCGTGCCGGTCTCCGAGCTGCCGACGGTCCTGATTCAGGCGGTGACGGCGGTCGAGGACCGCCGATTCTTCACCCATCGTGGGGTAGACATCATCGGCATCGCCCGGGCTGCGATCGTCAACCTGTTCGCCGGCCGCATCAAGCAGGGCGGCAGCACCATCACCCAACAGTTGGCCAAGACTCTGTTCCTGCAACCGGACCGGACGCTAAAGCGCAAGTTCCAAGAGCTTCTTCTCGCTTTGTGGCTTGAGGAGCGCCTCCACAAGGACGCCATCCTCGGACTCTACTTGAACCGGGTCTATTTCGGTGCCGGCAGCTGGGGTGTCGAAGCGGCGGCGCGGCGCTATTTCGGCACATCGGCCCGCGATATCGGTCTCGCCGAGGCGGCCATGCTCGCCGGCCTATTGAAGGCGCCGTCGCGCTACGCGCCGAGCGTCAATCCCAGTGGCGCTGCCGAGCGGGCCGCGGTGGTCCTCAATGCCATGGTCCAGGTGGGATTTATCACGCCGGCCCAGGCCGTAGCGGCACGCGCCGGTGCCGTCCGGGTGGCGCCGCCCGCCAGCTCGCGCGGGAGCCGCTATTTCGCCAATTGGGTGCTTGATCAGGTGCCTGACTACGTCGGTGACGTCGGCCGCGATCTGGTGGTCGTGACGACGCTGGATGTGGGAACGCAGCGCGCCGCCGAGCGGGCGGTGGCGGTGGCGCTGGACGGCGAGGGCCAGACCCGGGAGGCAAGCCAGGCGGCCCTGGTCGCGATGGCGCCGGACGGCGCGGTGCGGGCCATGGTTGGCGGCCGCTCCTACCGTGACAGCCCCTTCAACCGGGCCACCGCCGCGCATCGCCAGCCCGGCTCGGCTTTCAAGTTGTTCGTCTATATCGCCGGCCTTGAGGCTGGATTGACGCCCGAGCACGTCTTTCACGACGAGCCGGTCGACGTGGCGGGCTGGCGGCCGCGCAACTACGCTGGCGCGTACAGCGGCGCGGTGACGATGCGCGATGCGTTCGCGCGCTCCATCAACACCGTCGCTGTCCAGGTCGCCGAGCGCGCCGGCCGCAAGCGGGTGATCGAGGTTGCCGCGCGGCTGGGGCTCACCACGCCCGTGGCCAACCATCCGAGCCTTGCGCTCGGCGCCATGGAGCTGCGGCTGCTGGAGATCACCGGCGCCTACGCGGCCGTGGCGAACGGCGGGCAGGCCGTGCTGCCCTATGCCATTACCGAGATTCGCGATGGCGCCGGGACCTCCCTGTATCGGCGTGGTGGCAGCGGGCCAGGCCGGGCGCTGTCGCCGGCGACGGTCGCCGCCATCACCGACATGCTGCGCGCGACCATCGTCTCGGGCACCGGGCGGGTGGCCGCCCTCGACCGACCCGTGGCTGGCAAGACCGGCACCAGCCAGGACTTTCGCGATGCCTGGTTCATCGGATTCAGCGCCGATCTGGTGGCCGGCCTGTGGTTTGGCAACGACGACGGTCGGCCGATGCATGGCGTCACTGGCGGTGGCTTGCCGGCCCGCGCCTGGCGCGATTTCATGGCTGCCACCCACCACGGCCGTCCTCCCGGCGCCCTGCCGGTCCCGGCCCTCGCCAGCGACGCCGCGGACGTCGACGTGAGAGAGCGACAGGGCCGCTAGCCGGGCGCTTCCCACGACGGCGCGCAAGCGAGACGTGCACCACGCGACTCCCCTGCCACGCTGGGAGAGATTAAGGCCAACGCACTGCTTCCTTCTCCCTCCCTCCATTGATGGAGGAGGGTCGGAGTGGGGGTGACATCGTGGGACGCGGCGGTTGCTTGGCCTTAAGCCACCGCCGCCAGCGTAAAGCCGCTCGCCGTGAACTCCCGCCACAGTTGGTCGGCCGTTTCGCCCGGGAGCGGGGTGAGCGGGGGTCGAAGCCGCCGCCAGCCCGGCTTACCGGTGTGGCGAGCCATGATTTCCTTGAGGGCTGGCACGAGGGGATAGCCCTGCACCAACAGGCGGGCCACGGTCAACGCCTCCTGCAGCGGCTGAGCCGTCGGCGGGTCTTCGCGCCACGCGCGGTAGACCTCACCGCACGGCGCGCTAGTGAGATTGACGGTCGCCGAGATCGTGCCGGCGCCACCCGCCTCGAGACAGGCCAGCAGGTATTGCTCGGTGCCGCTGAACAGGCCGAACCCAGGTAACGCGTCGAGGATCGCCTTCATGGCCGCCCAATCGCCGCTACTGTCTTTGAGGCCAACTACAGTGTCCGGGTAGGCCTGATGCAGCCGTACCACCAGGTCGAGGCCGAGGCCGATCCCGGTCATCTCCGGGAAGTTGTAGAGGTAGAGCTTTAGGCGGCTATCGCCCACCGCCTCGATGACTGCCGCGAAGGCTGCGAACAGGCCATCATCGCCGACGCCCTTGTAGTAGAACGGCGGCAGCACCAGAACCCCGGCGGCGCCGGCCTCGATCGCCGCCTCGGTCAGTCGCACGGTGT
>Ga0315339_1000607_pt1 | contig 41911 bp, 41 predicted proteins | sample ASW17metaG_FD_204514 | JGI IMG/M metagenome (GOLD analysis project Ga0315339, IMG submission 204514) | Ammonia-oxidizing marine archaeal communities from Pacific Ocean, United States - ASW #17 | ecosystem: Environmental > Aquatic > Marine > Oceanic | place: USA: California | collected 2016-12-05 | reverse complement strand
ATCGGCCACCGACACCGGAGGCATTCGAGCCGTTTTCAGCGAGCTACGGGGCTCCGCCCCTGCGCCCGCCGAAAACGGCCCAGATCCTAACTTAGAAAGTGGTACAACTTGTGGGGGCAGGTCACCGGATTCCTGCAGAAGCGCGTAGGGGTCCGCGAGAGGTTCTCTTGCAGTCACGATCAGGGAATGATCTCATGTTCGCGATACTGCGGGAAAATCCGGTCCTGCGCGGTCAGCTGACGTTTGGAGGCCACCGCTAGAATAGGGACGACCGCCCGAGACCTGATGATGAGCCGGATACTGTCGAGAACCCTACCGCTATTCGCGAGTTTTGCGCTCGCATCGGCATCGGCGGCGGTGGACTACGGACGCGACGTTCAGCCCATTCTTCAACGGTCGTGCTATGTCTGCCACGGCGAACAGCAGCAGATGGGGAAGTTGCGGCTCGACTCGAAACAAGCCGCCCTTCGTGGGGGAGTTTCGAAGAACACCCTCGTGCCCGGCAAGCCTGGCGAAAGCGAACTCTACCGCCGTGTCGCGGGAAGCAGTTCGCAGGCGCGCATGCCGATGGGCGGCGAACTCCCCGCGGCCGAGGTCGACTTGCTTCGCAGTTGGATCGAAGAGGGCGCCGAGTGGCCGGATAAGCTTGCCGGCACCGGCGCTGGAGTCAAGAAGCATTGGGGCTTCGTCAAGCCGCGCAAGGCCGCGTTGCCCAAAGTGCAGCGACAGGATTGGCCGGCTAATCCGATCGACTACTTCATCCTGGCTCGACTCGAAACCGAAGGGCTTCAACCGTCGTCACCGGTCGAGAAAGTGAAGCTTCTTAGACGCCTGAGTCTCGACCTTATCGGTCTGCCACCGACCATTGATGAGGTTGACACTTTCCTGGCGGACGACAGTCCTAACGCCTATCGCAACCAAGTCGAACGGCTGTTGGCCTCACAGCACTACGGAGAACGCTGGGGAAGGCATTGGCTTGATGCCGCCCGCTACGCCGACTCGGACGGTTTCGAGAAAGATAAACCGCGTAGGGTCTGGTTCTATCGCAACTGGGTCGTCAAGGCACTCAATGACGACATGCCTTACGACCGGTTCGTCGTCGAGCAACTCGCCGGCGACCTTCTCCCCAACGCGACGCAGTCACAACGCGTGGCCACCGGCTTCCTGCGCAACTCGATGATTAACGAGGAGGGCGGTATCGATCCCGAGCAATTCCGCATGGAGGCCCTGTTCGACCGCATGGACGCCTTCGGAACCGGTGTGCTCGGGCTCACGGTGAAATGCGCCCAATGCCACAACCATAAGTACGATCCGCTGACGCAGGAAGAGTACTACCGGATGTTCGCGTTCCTCAACAACGCGCATGAATCAAACATTGCCGTATACACGCCCGCGCAGGAACAACAGCGCACCGCGATCTTCGATGAGGTTCGGGAGATCGAGCGTGATCTTAAGCAGCGAGTTCCCGACTGGGCCGACCGCATGGCCGCGTGGGAAGAAGACGTCCGCGACGATCAGCCTGAATGGACGATTCTTGAGCCAAAGCACGAAGAGCCCAGCGGACAGAAGTATCACTATTACGAAGACGGCTCGATTCTTGCTCAGGGCTATGCGCCTACTCGTCACGATCTGAAGATGGAAGTGAAGACCGGCATGCGCGGGATTCGAGCTTTTCGTCTGGAACTCCTGAATGACCCAACGCTTCCGTTGGGTGGTCCCGGACGCTCGTTCCGCGGAGTGTCTGCCCTCACTGAGTTAGAGGTCGAAGTCGCGCCGGATAGCGATCCTGAAGAAAAGAAAGAACTGAAGTTTGAAAAGGCCACGGCCGACGTCAATCCTCCCCTGCGGGAGCTGGATCTGTTTCTGTTTCCCGACAAAGACGACAAGCGCCGGATCACCGGCGAGATCGACTTTGCCATTGACGGCTTTGAGATGAGTGCCTGGTCGACCGACAACGGTCCCGCACGCCGCAACCAGCCGCGCAAAGCCGTTTTCCGCTTGTCGAAGCCCATCGATATCGATGAGGACATGCTTCTGACGTTCCATCTCGTCCAGAAACATGGCGGTTGGAATTCTGACGATAACCAGAACAACAATCTTGGCCGGTTCCGCCTCTCCGCGACGACAGCTGAAGCTGCGGTTGTCGATCCGCTTCCCGCACAGGTGAGAAGCATCATCGGTACTCCCCTGGCTAAACGTACGCCGGAGCAGCAGCAGACCGTCTTCAGCTACTGGCGAGGGACCGTCCCCGAGTGGTCGCAAGCCAATGCCCGGATCGAGAAGCTGCTCGATCGCCATCCCGAGGGCTCCGCGCAGTTGGTTCTCTCCGAGAGGGCTGCACCTCGGACAACCCGCTTGCTCGCGCGCGGCGACTTTCTACAGCCGAAAGATTCTGTCGAGCCGGGGACACCGGCCTTTCTTCCTCCCATGTCCGACGGAGACGAGCCGGCTCGCTTGCGCTTTGCCCGTTGGAGCGTTGACCGCGACTCACCAACCGCGGCCCGGACGATCGTGAATCGGATCTGGCAGAGTTACTTCGGCACTGGCCTTGTGAGTACGAGTGAGAACTTGGGCGTGCAGAGCGAGACGCCTTCCCATCCCGCGTTGTTCGACTGGCTTGCCGTTGAGCTAATGGAGAACAAGTGGAGCCGCAAGCGTCTGCACCGCCTCATCGTGACGTCGAAAACGTACCGCCAATCATCGCGGATCACGCCCGAGCTATTGGAACGTGATCCGGATAATCGCCTGTTGGCTCGAGGTCCGCGAGTGCGCGTCGAAGCGGAGATCGTTCGCGATATCGCCCTGGCCGCAAGCGGTTTGTTGAATCCCACTCTTGGCGGACCGCCCGTCTATCCCCCCGCGCCGGACTATCTCTTCGTGCCGCCCGTCAGCTATGGGCCGAAGCGTTGGTACACCGAGAGTGGGGAGGAAGGTTACCGGCGATCGCTCTACACGTTCCGCTATCGTTCGCTTCCGTACCCCGTGCTTGACGCCTTCGACGCGCCGAACGGTGACGCCACCTGTGTACGCCGCGCCCGCTCGAATACGCCTCTCCAGGCGTTAGCCACCTTGAATGAACCGGTTTACATGGAAGCAGCGCGTGCGCTTGCCCGCCTAACCTTGGCGGAGGGGGGAGCGGGAGACGAAGATCGTCTCTCGTACGCATTCCGCCGCTGTCTCACACGAATGCCCGAGCCCGCCGAGCGGGATGAACTGCTTTCCATGCTCCATCGTCAGCGCGAACGGATAGCCTCCAAGGAGCTAGATGCCCAGCGGATCGCCGGCAAGGGAGAAGGAGACGCCACCGAACTCGCCGCCTGGACAACCGTTTCCAGAGTCTTGCTCAACCTTGATGAGACGATTACCAAAGAGTAAGGACGCCATGAAACCGCAACCGCCGCATCACATCGCCCGCCGCTGGTTCCTACGGGATTGCGGTGTCGGACTCGGGTCGATCGCGCTAGCGAACGTGATGGCGCCCGCTACGTCCGCCGCTGATCCGCTGTCGCCCAAACAGCCGCACCACGCCGCCAAGGCGAAGAACGTGATCTTCCTATTTATGGCCGGTGGACCGAGCCACCTCGAGCTGTTCGACAACAAGCCGCGCCTGGCGGAATTCGATGGTACACTTCCGCCGGCGAAGCTGCTCGACGGCTATCGTGCGGCCTTCATTAACCCGAATTCGAAGTTGCTGGGACCCAAGTTCAAGTTCGCCAAGCACGGCGAGTCGGGTGCTGAGATTTCCGAACTTCTCCCGTACACCGCTGAAGTCGCCGACGATATCGCCATCGTCAAATCGATGTCGACCGATGTGTTCAACCATGCGCCCGCCCAAATCATGATGAACACCGGCTCACCGCAGTTCGGACGGCCGTCAATGGGCGCATGGCTCCTTTACGGCCTTGGAAGCGAGTCGCAGAACCTTCCGGGTTTCGTGGTCTTCAGCTCCGGCAAGAAGGGGCCGTCGGGTGGAAACTCCAACTGGGGCGCCGGTTTCCTGCCCACCGTCTACCAGGGCGTGCAGTTTCGCTCCGGCGGTGATCCTGTTCTCTACCTCTCGAATCCCGAGGGCGTCGACACGCAACTCCAGCGCGATTCGCTTGACACGATTGGGCGACTCAACCGCATGCGTCTCGAAACGATCGGCGACCCCGAGATCGCCACGCGTGTCAACTCGTTTGAAATGGCTTTTCGGTTGCAGTCGAGCGCGCCGGAGCTCATGGATATCAAGCAGGAGCCGAAGCATGTCCTTGACATGTATGGCGCCGAGCCCGGCAAGCCATCGTTCGCGAACAACTGCTTGCTCGCCCGCAGACTCGTCGAGCGTGGTGTCCGGTTCGTGCAACTCTTCCACGAAGCTTGGGACCAGCATGGAGGTCTTGTCTCCGGCCTGAAGGAAAACTGCAAGGCTACGGATCAGGCCTGCGCCGCACTCGTGAAGGACTTAAAGCAGCGCGGTATGCTCGACGATACCCTCATCGTTTGGGGCGGGGAATTCGGACGGACGCCAATGGTGCAGGGTGGGTCTGACGGACGCGACCATCACCCCAACGCATTCACGATGTGGTTGGCCGGCGGGGGCGTCAAGCCGGGCATGACCCTCGGTGAGAGCGATGAGCTCGGCTTCAACGTCGTCGAGGACCGGGTCCATGTGCACGACCTACACGCCACCCTCCTGCACTTGCTTGGCTTCGACCACACAAAACTGACCTACCACTTCCAAGGGCGCGATTACCGTCTCACCGACGTACATGGGCAAGTCGTAGACAAACTTCTCGCTTAGCGCGACCGGCGTGTCGACTGTCGGGTTACGGTCGAACTGCGGGTGAGTGTGAGGCTTGGCCTTCCGGAGAGATCCCGACCTCGCCGAACAAGTCGTCACGGGCCAAATCAACGTGGAGCTTCTCTCCCGGCGGAAAACGTCGGTCGAGGATCGCCTTACGCAGCAGGAAGCTTACATCCGAGGAGTGGTTCGCCACGCCGCTTCCCAATGAATGCCCAAGCTCAGGCCCCGATCGGCTGGTTCGCGGCGCGCTTCTTCCAGCGATAGGCCTTGACCGAATTGCGCCAGAAGTATTTCTCCTGGACGGTGCGGCTCTTCTCACCCACATACTTACGAACGATTCCTAGTACCTTGGAATAGGGGCCGAGCGGCTCGGAGTTGGGCCAGTCGCTACCGTAGAGCACGCGATCCTCGCCAAAGGTTTCCCACATCTCGTCAAGCTTCGGGCGGTAGACCTCGAGATCGTCGGGGACCGTGCCGCCGACGTCCCGCAACACCGCCGAAACCTTTACATAGACTTTCGGTCTTGCGCCCAGCGTGCGCATCGCGGCACGGTAGGCCTTGCGCTCCTGACCCGGTGGAGGCTCGGGTAGCTTCGGCAGATGATCAAGCACGACCCGCAGCGTCGGAACTTTATCGGCGAGCTTGACGATATCTTCCAGAGCTTGCACGCTGGGGTTCGCTGTATCGAGCGTTAGTCCCCAGTCCGCTAACATCCGCACACCTTCGATGAAGGCGGGCTTGCCCAGTTCTGCACGAAGATCGCGATCCCAAAGATAGCCGTACCGGATTCCCAGGAACAGCGGGTTCCGTGCGAAGCGTTCGAGGTGCTTGGCATAACTAGGTTTGCCCGGCTCGAGGTTCCCGATCGTGCCAACCATGATCGGGTCTTTCTCGATCACGTCGAGCACCCACTGGTTATCCTCCAGCCATGGGCTGCATTCGAGTTCGATGGCGCCCACGACGCCCAGTCCCGCGGAGGCTTCGCGCAAGCGGCCGGGCAGCGTCTTCTTGTAAATCAACGCATTCGTCTTCGGCGGCCAGGGCACACCTTCCGGGCGCGTCGTGTCGTAGAGATGGACGTGGGTGTCGAGAATCGGGACGGGCGACTCGGCCGCGGCGGCCGCTGATGGGGCGGCGAGAGCCGCATCGAAGCCGTTCGGCGCTAGGATGTGTCTTGCCAATCAGGAGTGCCGCATGAAAGAGTTCGATCACATCGGAATCGTCACCAACGAGCCTCGCGACGGTGAAAGTTGGGTACCCTGCAGCAAGGTGTTCGTCACGAATCTGCGCCTTCACCCGCAGTGGATCGAGTATATCCGTCCCGCCGAGATGCCCGACGTCGACCCGGCGGACATTGGGTTGTGGAAACTCTGGAACCTGCCTCATGTCGCCTACCGGGTCGACGATTTGGCCGAAGAGATTAAGGATCAAGAGGTGATCTTGGACCCCTTCGAGCCGGACGACTTCGCCACCAGCGCCTTCGTTCACAAGGACGGTGTGGTCGTCGAGTACCTCGAATATCGCGATCTCAATGTCTGGTTCGGCCAGGAAACTCCATGGCGCCCCGCTGGCCCAGCACCCCGAGACCAATGATCCGCCGCGCCGGCGTCTACGGAAGAGTCACCGCATGCTCTCCGATTTGTGACTCCCAGTCGCGGCGGGTCGTCGTCCGATGGACCAATCAGGTCTGTTTCGGGTCTACTTCTGCAATCGGCCGAATCGAGCTGATTCTTCGCTTTTCCGCGATTGCCGGGGTGGCGATGGTTGAACATGGGCCGCCGGATTCCAGGTCGCAATGGTTCTTTGGCCGTCGCAAAGCTTGGTAAACTAGACGCGAAAGTGATCGGATGACACGAAGGCAAACACTCAAACTCCTCGGCGCAGGCTTTGGGACCGTTGGGCTGGCCGGATCAATGCAGGCACTGGTCGGAGCCGCGACGCGCGGGCCCCATTTTGCCCCAAAAGCGAAACACGTCATCTTCCTGTATCTCAACGGCGGGCTCTCCCACGTCGACACGTTCGACCATAAGCCGGCGCTCGCCAAGTTGGACGGGCAGCCGATGCCTGGCCCGAAGGTCAAGACTGACCGCGCGTCGGGCGGCTTGATGGCGTCACCGTTCAAATTCAGCAAGCACGGCGAGAGCGGTATCGAGGTGAGCGAGATTTTTCCGAACGTCGCTAAGTCGATCGACGACTTTTGCGTGATTCGGTCGATGTATTCGGAGAGCATCAATCACCTGCCGTCGATGCTGATGATGAATACAGGGCACGCCCTACGTGGCGGTTCACGGCCATCGATGGGCTCGTGGATCACCTATGGACTCGGGACCGAGAACGAGAATCTGCCGGGTTATGTCGTGCTTTGCCCGGGAAATCCGGTGGGTGGCGTGCGGCTGTGGTCGTCGGCGTTTCTCCCGAGTGCCTACCAAGGCGTGCACATCCGCAACGACCGTGATGATCCGAGCGACTACGTTCAGGATCTGCGCAACGGCTTTGTCACAACCGCGCAGCAACAAAGGCAACTTGAACTGCTGGGGCAACTCAACAGCTCGTTCCTCGATCAGATCGGCTATCAACCAGAGATCGAGTCGGCGATCGAATCAATGGAAGTCGCCTACAAGATGCAGACGGAATTACCGGGCATCTTCGATATCACGAGAGAAAGCGAAGCCGTGCGGGAGCGTTATGGCGACGGCGAGTTCGGTCGCGGCTGCCTCACTGCATTGCGGCTCGTCGAGCAGGGAGTGCGGATCGTCCAGGTTTACTATGGGGACCGGCAACCCTGGGACAGCCACGACGATATCCTGGATCAGCGAGTTCACGCCGAGCGCTCGGACGGACCGATCGCCGCACTGGTTCACGATCTCAAAGAGCGGGGGTTGTTCGACGAGACGATCGTGATCGTCGGCAGCGAGTTTGGCCGCACGCCGATGATCCAGAACAGCGGCACGGAGAAGGTTGGCCGAGGCCGCGATCACAACCCGCCGGGATACAGCATCCTGCTGGCGGGCGGCGGCATTCGCGGCGGCACAACCTACGGCGCGACCGACGACTTCGGATACAAGGCCGCCGAGAACCCACTGAGCCCGCACGACCTGCACGCCACGGTCCTGCATCAACTGGGGCTCGATCATACGAAACTCACGTTTCGCTACAGTGGCCGCGATTTTCGTCTGACGGACGTCCATGGCCGGGTCGTGAGGGAACTTCTCGCGTAACAGTTGTGGCACTGATCGATTGGATCTCCAACAACGAGATCCCTCGGCCTCTCACGGCCGCGCTGGCGGCTCTGCGGTTTGACGAACCCTCGACGGCGGCACTTGAGCAACTCAATGACGATGAGTGGTGGGAGTGCCTGGACACCTGCGACCGCGGGCGGCTAACGCTGCTGCTAGCCGAGAGTGCCGCCGACGCGATGCCCGAGGCGGTGGCCGAGCGGGTTGAGCGCAACCTCGCGGACAACCGCCGCCGCCTGTGGCGACTCGAAGATGACTATCTGCAGATCGCTCTCCAGCTTGGGTCCGCGCAGCTTGACCACGTCCTGCTCAAGGGTTTCGCTCAGGAGCCGGCGTTTGCTCCAGACCGCTCGCGCCGGCCGCAGTATGACTTAGACCTCTACTTCCGCGGGGCGAGTATCCACCGCGCACGAGACGTGATCGCGGATCTTGGCTATGAATCGATGTCCGGACAACGGACGACGAATGTCGACCACCTACCTGCGATGATCAAGCCAACCGGCTGGCACTGGCAGGAGGACTACTTCGACGCCGAGATTCCCACCATCGTCGAGCTCCATTTCCAACTTTGGGACGAGCCGACCGAGCGGATTGCAGTGCCGGGTATCGAAGACTTGTGGGACCGGCGTATGACTCGAGACCTCTCTGGCAGATCAGTTCCTGTATTTGCGCCAGCCGACCAACTTGGTTACAGCGCGCTGCATGTTCTGCGGCACATGCTGCGTGGCGACGTGCGCGCGTTCCACGTCTATGAGCTGGCCTATTTCCTCGACAACCACGAAGAAGACTACGCCTTGTGGGGCCAGTGGTCTGATCTGCATCACCCGTATTTCCGCGCGCTGCAGTGCGTGCCTTTGTTGCTGGCGCACGCGTGGTTTGGGTGCCGGCTCCCGCGCGTGGTAAGCGAGCACGCAGCGCTTTTTCCCGATAGCGTCCACCACTGGTTCGACCGCTATGGGACTTCGCTGCTTTCGACTACGGTTCAGCCGAATAAGGATGAACTCTGGCTGCACTTATCGCTACTGAAGCGGTTCCCAGACAAGCTTCACGTGATGCGCCGAAGGCTGTTTCCACTCACGCTGCCGGGGCCGGTTGATGGCGTGTTTGTGCGCCCGGAAGAGCAGTCACTCAAGGAGCGGATGGCCAAGCTGGCGCGGTACATTCTGCACACGGCACACCGCGCCGCGTTCCACCTGCGGAGCCTGGTGTCGGCGGTGAGAAACGGCTTCGAGTGGTGGTTCCGCTGGTAGGGCGCAGCTTACTTTGCCGGATTTGCGTCGCTAGCTACGAATAGCGTGGCTCGTTGCCCAGTTTCCACTTAATGTTGCAGCCGATGCTGGGCTGCTGATCCTCGGTAACCGCTGACCCCGACAGCACAGCGCTGATGGCCGCGCGGAGGTCTTGTCCGTTGATGGCGACGCTGTTCTCGGGGCGGCTGCCATCGAGTTGGCCACGATAGACAAGCCTGCGGCCCTCGTCGAACAGAAAGAAGTCCGGTGTGCACGCAGCAGCGTAGGCCTTGGCGACATCCTGCGTTGCGTCATAGCAATACGGAAAAGCGTATTCAAGCGCCTCGGCGTGCGCCTTCATCTTGTCGGGCGCATCATCGGGGTGCGTATCGACGTCGTTTGAATTGATCGCTACGATCCCGAGGTCTGAATCGACATAGTTCTTACCGAGGCGGACCAACTCGTCGTTGATGTGCTTCACGAACGGGCAGTGATTACAGATGAACATCACGAGTAGGCCCTTCTTGCCCGCAAAACTATCGAGCGAGATGGTGCTTTCAGATACGGTATCGGGAAGTTCGAAAGAGGGGGCGGCGGTGCCCAAATCAAGCATCGTCGAGGGTGTACGGGCCATAAGTTTCTCCCTGACTACGGGTCAGTGCGAGTGCTGAGAGTTCAGAATAGCAGTCGTGCCTTGCAGCGGTGCTACGCCTTGGGTCGAATGCTGTCGGCGAGGAGTCGCCTCATCCCGTCAACGTCATCCGCGGCGGCGAAGCAGCGTTTTGGGAGTAGGTAGTGCTGGTCCTTTTCAAGGAATACCACAAAGGCTGAAGGCGTTTCGATCGCCTTACGAAACCCCTCCCACGGGATCCAGCCTGATCTCTTGACCGAGGCCACGTCCATGCCGTCGTCGTGGACGCAGTAGTGAATCGGCCGCAGGTCATTCTCGGCCTGCCGGAACTGCCGGCGCGCGTTCCAGGTCACCAGCGCGGCAAGAACCGCGGGCGGTCCGAACACGATGCCGGCCGCCGCTATGCCTGCTCGCCAGTCAAGCGCGGTCGCGTCCGCCAGCGAGAACAACAACGCCCCTCCGGCGAGGATGCACCATGCCACGAACAGCATTCCCGCGCGGCGTAGGAGTAACTCCCAACTTGCTCGGACAACATCCGAGGCTTCGAGCGAGACTTCGAGACGAATCTGTTGTGGCTCCACGCTGGCTACCGGAAGCTCCACATTGTGGCGTCGGGTAGATGCGGGAGGTTGTTGAAGCTGAATACCCGCAGGTCGTCCTCCGCGACGCGGAAAGTCGAGATGCCGGAGTTGTAGGTCGCCCCAGCCAAACGCCAGATCTCGCGTTCGGCCAACCCCAGCGCGTCCCCCATCCAGACCCCGACCGGCGTGGCGGACGTAAACACGGCGACGTTTTCTCCTGATCCGAAGGCAGTCAGCGCTTGTCGGGGCTTTGCGAGCCGCACCCGAAAGTCCAGCCACGATTCGCCCGAGTACGGGTACCGCCCGGCAGTCCAGGCGCGGACGATCGCAATGTCACAGTAGTTGTGGTTGCGGTGGACATCGCCGTCGCCGTTCTCGATCGCCGTCATCATGTCGTTGAACTCCTGCTTGAAGCGCGGATCGTCCTCGCCTAGCGGGCCTGCCAACTCGTGATAGACATTGCCTAGATCAAACTCATCCCAGAGAGCGTTTTCGATGAGATCAGGGAAGGGAAGCCCTGCCCGTGCGTACTCATTACGCACCGCTTCGGCCGTCCGGCGTTGCCGGGACAGCCTGCCCACGTGGGCCGTGGCGAACTCGACACCATGATCGACGAGATGGCGGCCCAAACGGCGCACCTGCTCTTCGCCCAGCGACGACAAGCGGTCGTAATCGTCGGGTGGACCTGCCTGACCATGGCGGATGAGGTATAGCCTACTCATTCGGTACCCATCTCATGCGGCCTCCATCACGAGGACGGCAGCCTCGGCTAAGCCTCGTACGCGATGGTGGAAGTTTGCAAAGCGCTGGTCACGGGTTTGGCCCATACGGTATCGATAATATATTTGTTGAAGCACTACAGCTAACTTAAACAAACCAAAGACTTCGTAGTATCGAAGGTCGCTGAGATCCCGGCCACTCGCCGACGCGTACCGCTGCATCAATTCTCGGCGCGATAACCATCCCGGCGCGGCCGTCACCGGCCAGATCGCCTCCTGTCGCATCGTTGGATCTGCGGCGTCGGACCAGTAGCAGAGCACGATCCCTAGGTCGATCAGCGGGTCGCCCACGGTCGTCATCTCCCAGTCTAGTACGGCGGTGATGCGCCCTGGATCTTTGGGGTCCAGCATCAGGTTGTCGAGCTTGTAGTCGTTGTGGACGACTGTCGGCGGCTGCGATGCGGGCCGCTGTTGAGTGAGCCACTCCGAGAGCCGGTCCATCTCGGCGAGCGGTTCGGTGCGGGCCCCGTCCCAACGCTTTGACCAGCCGCTAACTTGCCGCTCCAGGAATCCATCGGGACGCCCGATTGCTTCCAACCCGTGGCGGCGGATATCGATCGAATGGAGCTCCGCTAGGCAATCAATGAAGCTCTCGCTGATACGCGAAGTATAGCCCGGGTGTGCTGCGATCTCGGCCGGTACGTCACGCCGGATCGTCACTCCTTTTCGCCGCTCCATCAGGTAGAAGGGCGCACCGAGGACCGATTGGTCCTCGCAAAGTAGATAGGCCCGTGGCGCAGGGTTGAAGTGCGGGGCGACTTGGCTGAGGACGCGGTACTCCCGAGCCATGTCGTGCGCCCTGGGCGGGAGCGGTCCCAGCGGCGGACGCCGCAGCACGTACTCCCTTCCGGCGGCCGACAGGCAGTAGGTAAGGTTTGAGTGGCCGCCCGGGAACTGCTTGATGATGAGTGGTTCGACCGGGTGGTCCAGCCGCCCTTGCAGGTAGGCGGCCAGTTTTGCGCTATCCAACTCCTCGCCCACGCGAACCGCCGCTGTATCGTCCGCCGACATGACACTCAAGGCAGATAGGATAGCGGTTGTTGCGTGGCCAACGGTATCGCAGTTTGAGTTCACGATGTGTGACGACCACGGAACGTGTCGCGGCAGCCACAGGTTCCGCGAGCCATCCCATTTCGGCCGGCCGCGATTGCGCAACAATAGAGACCTCGGCCTAGGAGGCTTAGTTGGAGAAGAAAGCAATGAGCGTAGTCACAAGAATTGCTATGGTTACCGGTGCCGGCAGCGGCGTCGGCCGTGCCACAGCTATCACCCTCGCCAGGGAAGGCTTCTCCGTCGTCCTGGTCGGACGTCGCCCTGAACCGCTACACGAGACGGTCGCCGAGATCGGCGCCAGCGGTCCAGCCTTCCTCGTCGTGCCGGCCGATCTCGGCAAGCCCGAGGCCGTGCGGGCTGTCTTCGAGCAGACGAAAGAGCGCTTTGGCCACCTCGATGTGCTGTTCAACAACGCCGGGACCGGCGCTCCCTCTGTCCCACTCGAGGACCTCACCTACGAGCAATGGAGAACCGTTGTCGACATCAACCTCACCGGAGCGTTTCTCTGTACGCAGCAAGCCTTCAAGCTGATGAAGAGCCAGACGCCGCACGGCGGCCGCATTATTAACAACGGCTCCATCTCGGCCACTACGCCGCGCCCCAATTCCGCGCCCTATACCGCGACCAAGCACGCTATCACCGGACTCACCAAGTCAACGGCCCTCGACGGCCGTCCGTTCGACATCGCTTGCGGACAGATCGACATCGGGAATGCAGGCACGCCGATGACCGCCCGCATGGCCGAGGGCGTGCCACAGGCCAACGGCTCCCTCGCCGTCGAACCCACCATCGACGCGAACCATATCGCCCGCGCCGTCGCTTACATGGCCGGACTGCCGCTCGACGCTAACGTCCTCACGATGACGGTCATGGCGACGCAGATGCCCTTCGTGGGCCGCGGCTGATGGGGCGATCCGATCGACGAATATCTCAGGGCGTGTCGTCGGTTTCGAGGAAACGGTTGGGGCTGAGAAAGAAGGCCAGCACGAGCGCCCTGTTCGGACAGTGCACTTCATGGCGACTGCCCGCTGGACGCCAGACGAAATTACCGGCGGTCACTTCGCCCTGCGCGTCCACCATGCTGCCTTCAAGCACGTAACTCTGCTCGATATCGACGTGCTCGTGAAGGGGGAGCCGGGCACCGGGCTGGCAGCGAACCAGCGCTGTGAGTAGACCCGTATCGGGGTCTTCCATCAGAATCTTCATCTCGATGCCCGCGAACTTGGAAGGGGTCCAAGGCAGGTCATCGACGTTGACATAGCGGGAGGCAAGCGCCGATAGGCTCTGATGATCTGCGTGCGGAGTGGTAGCGGCCATATTACAGGGTCGATCCTAGCACAGCAACGACGCCGTGCAAGCAGACCTATGGTACGCTACCTTCGGTAACTATGCAATGGCAGGAGTCCGAACATGAAGAGATCGAACACCCGGAGAAATTTTCTTAAAGCAACGACCGCCGGGGCTGCGGCGGCTGGACTGGTGAATTGCGGAGAACCGGCGCAATCTACTGTAGGCGGATCGACAACGACCGTCACCTACGAGAGCCTCGGCATGCGCCCCATCATCAACGGTATCGGCGTGGTGACCGTGCTGGGCGGTTCGGTGATGCCTCCCGAAGTGGTTGCCGCCATGGTGGAAGCATCAAAGAACTTTATCGACCTGCCGATGCTGCAAGAGAAAGTAGGCAAGCGGATCTCCGAAATCATCGGCGTGCCGGCCGCGACGATCTGCTGTGGCGCTGCGTCAGGCCTGACCCTCGGCACAGCGGCTTGCGTCACACGAGGAGACGCCGCCAAGCTGCGACAACTGCCTGACACGACCGGCATGCCGAATGAAGTGATCGTGCAGAAAAGCCATCGCTTCGGCTTTGACACTCAGATTTGGATGGTCGGCGTGAAGCCTGTTGAAGTGGAAACCCGGGAAGAACTCGAGAAGGCCATCAATGATCACACCGCCATGATGTTCTTCCTGAACGTCGCCGAGCCGAAGGGCCAGATTTCGCGCGCCGACTGGATCGAGGTCGGCAAGAAGCACGCTATCCCGACCATGAACGACTGTGCTTCCGACGTACCTCCGGCAAGCCGCCTGCGCCAGTACATCGACGAGGGTTTCGATCTCGCCATCTTCTCCGGGGGCAAGGGTTTGTTGGGACCGCAGGCCAGTGGCCTGGTGCTTGGCGATGCCGATCTCGTCGCCGCGGCGCTTAAGGCCAATAGTCCGCGCGCCGGCGTCGGACGCGGCATGAAAGTCGGCAAGGAAGAGATCATGGGCTTGCTCGCGGCTGTCGAGCGCTACCACCGAATCGACCACGACGCCGAGCGCAAGGAGCTCGATGCCCGCGCCGAGCACGTTACGCAGGCTCTCAACGACGTCGACGGTGTTGAGACTTCTGTCGAAATCCCGCCGATCGCCAATCAAGTGCCCCATGTGATGGTTCGTTGGGACGCAGCCGCGAAGGGACTTACACCGGGAGACGCTGTGAAGAAACTTCGTGGCGGGGAACCGGCCATCGCTGTCTCGCAGAACGCCGAGGGTCTGCGCATTTCAATGTGGATGCTGAAGCCGGGTGAGCACGAGATTGTCGCGTCCCGTGTGAAAGAACTGTTGGCCTAGTTAGCGGCCGGGACCTACGATCCGGGCGGGAGAGGTGTCTGCTGGATGTCTTTGTTTCGGTTATCGCTTTTGCTGTTGTTCGTGCTGCCCCTGACGGCGCAAACGCCCGACTGGCCGCAAGTACGGCAAGAAGCTCTCGACACGCTCGTCGACCTTGTCAAGCTCCGCACCTCGCAGCCTGAGGGCAACGAGATTCTTGCGGCGAACTATCTCAAGAAGAAGCTTGATGCTGAAGGCATTGCGTCAGAGATCTTCGAGGCGGGCACGGGACGCGCCAGCATCGTCGCGCGCGTCAAGGGGAACGGCAACAAGAAGCCGCTACTTCTGCTCGGGCATCTCGATGTCGTCGCAGTTGAGCGCGATGAGTGGTAGTTCGATCCCTTCGGTGGTGTCGTCAAAGACGGCATTATCTATGGCCGCGGTACTGGCGATGACAAGGGCGTCGTCGCGGGCTCCTTCCAGGTACTGCTTCTGTTGCGGCGTTTGAAGGTCGCTTTCGATCGTGATGTCATCTTTCTCGGCGTCGCGGATGAGGAAGCCGGCGGGCTGGCTGGAATCACATATCTACTCGAGAATCATCGCGAAGCCATCGACGCAGAATTCGCGATCAACGAAGGCGGTTCGGGCGTGTTCGACCGCTAGTTAGAGCACGTCCGCTTTGAGATTCAGACAGCGGAGAAGACACCTCGCCGCATCGACCTCAAGGCGAAGGGTGCGTCGGGCCACGGCTCCGTCCCGCTGCCGGACAACCCGGTCGCCTCCCTCGCCCGCGCTGCCGCATGAAGACCCCGAAGAACTGTTTCCACAGCTCAAGCGCATCATGAACGAGCCCAACGTTGATCTGATGCCGCACGCCGTTACTCGTCCGAGACATCAGCCGTCTTCGCTGCAATCGGATGTTTTCCAGGCGTTGGAGAAAGTCCTGGATCAACGCTATCCCGGTATCTTGATCTTGCCCCGCATGTCCACGGGCGCGACGGACTTCGCGGAACTACGCGCCGCCGGGATTCCGTCCTATGGCTACGGACCGGGCCGGGCTGTTTGGGACCTCGCGGGCGGCATCCACGGGAAAGACGAGCACCTCTACGTGAAGCCGTTCCAGGATTACATTGAGATTCTCTACGACGTTGTCGTCGAGATCGCCGGCGCGAAATAGATCGAGCGCGGAGGGTCGGAGGTCTCAGGTGCCGGCTAGGGCGCGCCGCACGGCAGCGAATACGATCTCGACCGACAGATCCTTCATGCACTTGTGGTGCCCCTCGGGACACTCCCGTTGCTGGCAGGGACCACAATCGACCGGAATTTGCAGTTGCGCCTCCCTGTCGTAGTGCGTGTCGCTCCACTCGATGTGCGTCGGCCCGAACAACGCGACAACGGGTATCCCAAAGGCAGCCCCAAAGTGACGGGGACCACTGTCGGTGCTGACCAGGCAGCGGCTGCGCTTGACGCATGCCTTGCTCAATCCGATCGAGAGGGGCTGTCCGGCAAGGCTGATCACTTTGGGATGCGAGGCCTGCTTGGCGATGCGGAGTGACTGTTCCTCTTCGGACGGCCCGCACAGCACCATGACGGTGTGGCCGAAGTCCGTGGCGATGCGAGCGGCCAGAGCCGAGCAATACTCTTCCGGCCAAAGCTTCGCACCGCCGAACGCGCCACTGTTGTTGAACGTTACGACCGATTCGTCGGCTGCCAGGCCGAGCGAGGCCCACGCATTGTCCGCCGCGCGCTCGTCGTCTCCACTGGTTGCCAACTCCATGCGCGGTGAGAGTTCTTTGCATCCGACGGCCTTTGCGATGTCGAGATAGTAGTCGAGCGCCGGAAGGGGCACGAATGCCGTACCGTCTTTCAAAGGCTCAAGTCGTTTGCTTAGCAGCCATCCACGCGCGTTGCGCTCATAGCCCACTCTTTCGCGGACGAAACCAAGGCGCGCGGCCAGGGCTGACCGCAGATCATTCGTCAAGTGGATCGACAGGTCCGCTCGATTGCGCCAAAGCCTTCTGACGAGAGCCCGCGCCCGCAAGCGCGGATCGGCCGAGTGGGCGTCGTAGTGCCAAACTTTGTCGAGCCATGGCGTATCCCGCAGAACGTCTTCGATGTGCGGCTTCATGATGCCGATCATCTCGATGCCCGGCCCGAAGTGATCGCGTAGCGCCCGTAAGGTAGGCGTAGCCATCACCGCGTCACCGACCCAGTTCGGTATAAAGATGACGATTCTGTGCATCGAGTTCACGATCTCACCAAAGCGGCCTTCGCGGCTTGCTCACGCTACGTTTCGCGGTACTCCTACACCGAGTTTCGAAGGATGTTGCTGAGTATGGTGACCTCTTCCTGGAAGTCGCGAAGAGCCAAGTCAATCAACGCAACCTCATTCTCGCGCGTATGGACTCGCGCATATTCGTTTCTCGTCTGGATGTTGTTCGTGTAGCGTCCAGCGGCGGGCCTGCGTGACACCCGGAAGTTCACGAGGTCCTAAAATAGATGCTCTCGACGCTTCGCGACATGCCGGATCATGCTAGCACGGCTTTCGGAATCGCTTCGACGGGTGCAAGGGGTCGACCTCGGCGATTGAGCTTCGCAAGCCGGACTGGGATACTACGACGGCTGGACCTGAAACGTTGAGACAAGGAAATGGTGAACCCCGCATGAATCTACGAACAATCCTCACGTTCCTTCTCGTATCGGCTGGCACGCTGTTGGGCCAAGTCGATACAGTCTCCCTATCTACCCGGCCGAACTCACCGCACAGGGTAAGACGGCCGACATGGCGTCGCCGAAGATCTTTCCCCTTGCCGGCGATGACTTAGTTCCTCAGATCGCCAACGGCTAACTTGCCGGCGGCCAGATCTTTTTCACCGAGTGGCGCATACAAAACATCACCGGCGCGGATGCCGTCGTCGATATCGACGACTTCGATTCGGATGGCGATCCCATGGCTCTTCCGTCTCGCCGACCTGACGGGTCGATCCAGAATTTCTTCGGAGTCCGATCGGTCGTCCCCGCCAGCGGACTACGATTCGCCGGCACCTGACCCATGGGTGCGCCCGTTCAAGTAGGTTACGCTCGCGTGATTAGTGATCCGCCTGGAGCAGTGGCCGTGATCGCGCTCTACAACAACTCGATTCCGGGCGTGCCGCTCTTCCAGGCGGGCATCCGCATGACGACACGGAATCACAATCGGTTCTTCGTGCCCTACGACAATCTTTCGGGGAGTCGATCGGCAGTGGCGGTCGTCGTGTTGACGGCGCAGACGATCACCGTGAACGCACGAGACTCGAATGGGGTCATCGAATGCATGTTCGATCGGCCGATGGGGGCAGGGTCGCACTATCCGTTCATCGTGCAGAGCGATCTGCCGTGTACCGTGGACAGCGAAGGTGTGATTGAGGTTATTGGACCTGACCCAACGCTAGGAGGCGTCGCCTTCACGGCCCAGCCGGCCGGTGAGACTCCGGGAGCCGGTGCGTTTACCACGCTGCAGGTCTTTGGGCCTACCCCTTAGGAGCAGGCAGTCAACCGTCGAGAAGCTGACGGAGAGTTTTGACGAGTTCGGTGCGGGCGATCTCTTGCTGTCCGAATCGCCCGGCTTTCCACTCTTCGTGTGAGCTGACTTCGGAGGCCTTGGCGCGGCCCACGAGCATTTCCTTCACGGTCACGACGCCGCGCTCGGCTTCGTCCGATCCCATGATGACGACGTAGGGGATCGCGAGGCGATCGGCGCGTTGGAGCTGTTTGCCGAGGCGCTTCGGTCTGCCGACGTGAATCTCGGTTCGGATCCCGGCTCGGCGCAGTTCGTAGGTAATCTTGAGGTACTCCCCCATCAGGCTCTCATCCATGGCGGTGACGAGCACTTGCGAGGTAGTCTTGGGTTGCTCGATGCGGTCGATGTCAACGAGAGCGGCCAGCAGTCGATCGACGCCGATCGAAGCGCCCGTCGCGGGGACGCTCCGGCCGGTGAAGCGCTTAACGAGGTCATCGTAGCGTCCGCCGGCGAAGACCGACCCGAACTGTGGCGCGTCGAGCAGCATGGCTTCGAAAACCGGCCCGGTGTAGTAGGCGAGGCCGCGCGCGATGCTGAGATCGACCATCACGCGGTCGCTACCGTAGCCGAGCACTTCGAGGTGCGATGAGATGCGTTCGATGACGTCGATCTCTTCGTCAGCGTTGTCGACACCGCCAAACAGCGCCCGAACCTGCTTGAGCGTTTCGCTGCGGCTGTCCGCCTTGATGGCGAGAAAGCGCTCGATCTTCTCAACGGAATCACCCGAAAGGCCGAGCCCTTGAATGGGCGCGCCGGACTCATCGGTGTAGCCGGCGGTGAGTTCGAGCTTGACCTTGTCGAGGCCGATCTTGTCGAGCTTGTCCAAGACGCGGAAAAGGTCAGGGCCGCCGCTTTGGGGGATTTCGGCGTAGTCGAGTAGAAGATCGAGGATCTTGCGGCTTGAAAACCGCACCAGGTAGGGACCGACCTGAAGAGCCTCGAGCGTGTCACACATGGCCGCAAGGATCTCGGTGTCGGCGACATCGGACTCGGCTCCGACGGAGTCGATGTCGAACTGCGTGAACTGTCGGTAGCGGCCGGGCTCGGGCTTATCGGCGCGCCACACAGGAGAAACTTGGTAACGCCGGAACGGGAAAACAAGGTCCGGATACTGCGAGACGACACGTGACAGCGGCACGGTGAGATCGAACCGCAGGCCGAGTTCTTCGCCCTCCGGGTTGGTCGCTTGAAAGATCTGCCGCTGTGCCTCGGCTCCCGCGGATCCGGACAGCACATCGAGATATTCGAGGGCGGGGGTTTCGAGAGGAGAGAACCCATACAACTCGTAGACGCCGCGGATCGTGTCGATCATCCGCTGGCGGGCCAGCATGGACTCGGGTAAAAGATCGCGCAATCCGCGCGATAAACGTGGTTCAATCATCGGCTTAGGGGGAGTGCGGGGAGACCGGTTGGGGCACGGTCTCCCCGCCTCAGGTTAGCATCGACCCGCCGGCATCTTCAGGCCATTTCTTAACATGGATATTACATGGTAACTGTCCAATCGCAGGGATCGTCTATGTTATCGTCGAACCGGTGCGGCCCGGTGCCGTCCGGTGGCCGCGAAGCACGAAACACCGCAAGGAGGAAACGATGTCCACGCTTGCCCTGCGCCTGATCATGCTTCTCGCAGTTGTTACGTCTGTTGGCTTCACCGCGGACTTCTGGACCGCCAGGGACTTCCTCGAATGGAATGAGAAGGAAGTCAGTAAACTGCTCACCAACTCGCCGTGGGCGCGCACCGTGTCGATGACGATGGGCGGAGGTGGTGGCGGTGGACGCGGCGGCGGTGGACGCGGCGGCGGTGGACGCGGCGGCGGTGGAGGTGGCGGCGGCTTTGGTGGCGGGGGTGGAGGTGGCGGCGGCGGCGGAACGCGAACGCCCGGTAGTTACGGTGGTGGTTATGGCGGACCTGGCGGTGGCGGACCTGGAATGCAACGAAACTTTATCGTCCGATGGATGAGTGCTCTGCCGGTTAAGCAAGCGTTGGTCAAAGCCCAGTACGGCGAAGAGGCCGGCACGGCGGAGGAGGCGCAAGAATTCATTAACCGCACCGAGACCCACTACGTTGTCGGCGTGAGTGGTTTCCCCAGCCGCATGGCACAGATGGGTCAGCGGGACCCTGATCGCCTCAAACAAGAGTCGTTCCTAAAGCGAAAGGGTAAAGAGAACATCTTCCCCGAAGACTTCCAGATGCGTGGCGGCGAAGAAGAAGCTGAGGTCTTCCTAATGTTCCCGCGAACGGACGCCATCACGCTCGATGACAAGGACGTCGAGCTTCAATTGAAGATGGGACAGATAACCATCAAGCGCAAATTTAAGCTCAAAGACATGGTTTACAACGATAAGCTTGAGCTCTAGCCCGCTGTAGCGGACAGCCCTGTACCTGGTTGAAGACCGCTTGGAGACGAAGCTCTGGGCCGTTTCTCACGAGTTCAATCGGGAAATGCAGGAGGAAGCGTTTGCTTGACTGGAACGCCAGTTTGAGCTTTAACCTGACCCCACAGGGGGTGGGCGGTAAGGCGAACTTGTTATGTGCCCTGACTCACCGTGTGTGTGATCATGCTAGGGTTGCCGACTTCCTCCTTGGCCCCGCATGGCTCGTTGGATCCGTTCCAGTTCGATGCGCAGCCGTGCCGGTGTGCCGACTGGTGGGTCATACTCCGCGGGGATGGCTGTCGCCGAACCGTCACGCAGGCTGTAGACCGAGGGAGTCATGATCTCTACGCCCGCTTGGTTGAAGGCATCCAGCACGCTACGGTGCAGTTCGGCACGAATCGCACCCAACCGAGTTAGTTCATCCGTAACCGCCCGTAGCTCATAGGTTACGGCGTAGTCGTCGAGGCTCAGTTCCCAGACGGTAGGAGAGGGGGCCGGAACGATGGCATGTGTCTTCTGAGCCGCATCACGAAGCAGTTCATGCACGCGCCTCCATGGCACGTCATAGCCGATCCCAATACGGACCGTGACGATCAAGCCTTCCCGGTTCGCCACACGGTTGTAGTTAAGAACGGAGTCGAAGAGCACAACTCCGTTCGGGATCGACACGATCTCGTTCTCGACCGTACGAAGCCTTGTAACAAAAAGGGTCTTCTCTAGGACGTCCCCCGTCGTCGAGCCAATACGGACACGGTCTCCGACGTTAAATGAACCGGTGTACGTTAGGACGATGCCCGAGATGACATTCCCTACGACAGATGTGGAACCCAGCGTCAGAAGGGGTCCTAGGAATACCGAAAACCCTCGAAAGACTTCGGATTGGGCGCCGGGAAGGTAGGGATAACTGACGACCACCCCAAACAACCCGATCGCGACACGGATGAGCTTGTAGGTTGGGTCCGCCCAATCAGGCTCGAACTTCGGCAGGCTGATCTCCTGGTTCGCGATCGCGTCGCGAAAGAAGCGCGCCGCCTTGACCCCGTAGTAAGCGATCGTCCAGATGATGAAGAGATACACCAAGTTCGGCAGGTAGGAGATGATCGCTCGGATCGCGCCGAGTGCCACGTCTCCCATGGAAGCGAGGACGGTGCCTCCGAAGCGAGCAGTCGCTGGATTAACACTCAGGACGAAAGAGCTGTACAGCAAGGCCGCTCCTGCTAGGAGGAGGAAGTAAACCACGCGTAGGACGTTGCCAATGAGCAACCGTAATCGAGCAGCTTTCACGACCTCCATCTGCTGGACTCGAATGGCGTTGGTGCGCAGGGACCAAGCGCGGAGCCGTACGGAGTGCGAAACGCGCGATCGCTATTGCCAACGCTAAGGCGGCGGTTGCGATCGCGACGCTGAGCCCCGTTTCGAACCACCTACACGCCGTGGCCTCGTCGACACCGGCTAGATTCGCTACCCAGGCGGCACTTGCCGTCCAGATACTCAAACGCGATGCCGGCGATGAGAAGCGCAATGTAGAGCGTAATCCGCCTCCAGCGGCGCAGATCCTTCTGTCTTCGGAGGCGTGTTCGAATCAGGCGCAACGTGATCGCGCGCAAAACCGCAATCACCGCGGCAGTTAGAAGGGGATAGAAGAGCGCTGCAACGACCGATAGCGGGACGCCGACGGCGTCAAGAGTCTGGCTGATCCAGTTCAGGATGCCATCAACACGATCCATGCTTTCCCATTCCAAGGGAGACCTTCATCATAGATATTCTTCGGGCATGCGTGCATCCATGCAGCGACAGGTGTCCGCTATTCGCTGTCTGCTTCTGAGAGGCTCCCTTGCGGTGGGGACCGGGGCCGCGCTACGCTTGCCAGTTAGGAACCCATGCGCAAACTTCTTTACTCTTCGTTGATCGCTCTCTCGCTGTTGGCCACGAATCTTGCGGGCCAGGGAGGCGAGTACTCCACACTCAAACTCCGCAGCAATTACATGTCGAGCTACTACCTGGCTCATATGCCGAACCCGACGCCTTGGGCCCCGGCGTGGTCGCCGGACGGCAAGTGGATTGCCGTGTCGATGTTCGGCTCGATTTGGAAAGTCGAGGTGGCGACAGGCGTTGCCATTGAGCTGACGCACAACGCGAAGTATCATTCGAATCCCGATTGGTCGCCCGACGGGGAGTGGATCATCTACACATCGGATGACGATGCCCGGAGCATCCAACTTGAGATTCTCAATGTCGCGACCGGCCGCGCTCACCCGCTCACGCATGACGACCATGTCTACATGGATCCGGTGTTCTCGCGCGATGGCCGGCGCGTCGCCTACAGCGGTACGAATCCGAATGGAGCATTTAACCTGTTTACGCGAACGATCCAGAACGGGGATTGGACGGGCCCGCCTGTCACGCTGAGCAGCGACAACAAGTTCCACAACAGCCGGCTCTACTTCGGGCAGTGGGACATTCACATTCAACCAGCTTGGATGCCGGACGGAAAGGAGCTCATCGCGGTCTCGAACCGCGATGTACCGCTGGGGTCCGGGGACATGTGGCGCATCCCGGCGGAGGCAGGCGGCTTCGGCAGCCGTACGCGCATTCGCCAGGAGCAAACGTTGTTCCGGGCGCGTCCGGATGTTTCACTGGACGGTAAGCGCATCATCTACGCGTCAACGAGCGGGACGGCAGATCAATTCGTACATCTCTACGTGCTGCCGACCACGGGCGGGCAGCCGTACAAAATGACGTTCGGGGAGCACGGCCATTTCAACCCACGATGGTCGCCGGACGGCGAATGGATCGCGTTCATCTCGAATGAAGAGGGCGTCCCGCAGCTTTGGCTGCTCGAAACCTACGGGGGGGCGCAGCGCAAGGTCACGATCACCGAACGTCGCTGGAAGCGGCCCATGGGAAAAGTCCGGCTAAAGGTAACGGACGGACGTAGCGGCGAGCCGACAGCGGCACGGATCATCACCAAGGCGTCAGACGGGAAGTTCTATTCGGCGCTCGAAACGTTCCCCATTACGGCTCGCTTTAGCGGGCTACGGAATCAGCACATCTTCTACATGGAGGGCGAGAGTGTGATCGAAGCGCCCGTGGGGCGGTTTTCGATCGAAGCGGCGAAGGGTTTCGAGTATGTGCCGGTGGCGAATGAGATTGACGTTGTGGCCGGGCAGACGGCAGTGGTCGAGATCACGATGAACCCGATCGTAGATGTCGGCGCGAAGGGCTGGTTCAGCGGGACGACGCACACGCATATGAACTACGGCGGTACGGCGCGCATCACGCCGGAGTATCTGATGATGACCGCGCGGGCGCAGGATATAGATATCCTCAGCACGCTCATCGCCAACAAAGACAACCGCATCCTCGATTGGCAATACTTCGAGCAGGGCGGGGGCGAACACTCCTCGTCGAAAGACAACCCTGAGCAGATTGTTGTATTCGGAGAAGAGAACCGCCCGCCGTTTTGGGGGCATACATTCATGATCGGGCTCAGCGATCATTTCATCTCACCGTTCCTGACCGGCTACGAGGGGACGGGTGTGGAGAGTCTGTATCCGAGTAACACCGACCTGTTTCGCAAGGCCAAGGCGCAGGGCGCGGCCGTGGGATACGTGCACGCGTTCGGTGGCCATGGCGATCCGCTCGAAGGCGGACTCGGTGGGGCCAAGGGGTTCCCGGTGGACATGGCGCTTGGTACGGCGGATGGCTTTGAATGGTCATCTCCGTCGCGGGGTGCGGTCACGGTTCTGCACCGCGCGCTGGACAATGATTTCCGCGTAACTCCGGTTGGCGGTGAAGACGCCCTCAATGACCTACGCAAGCATCGCCCGATCGGATTGATCCGAACCTATTCCAACTTGGGCGACAACTTCACGGCGCAGGGTTGGATTGATTCGATCAAGAACGGGCACACCTACGTGAGTAGCGGGCCGCTGGTCGAGTTCACGATCGATGGCAAGGCGCCTGGGGAGGATGTGAAGCTTGCGGCCGGCGGTGGGAACGTGGCGATGGCGGTGAAGGTTTGGTCCTACACGTCCCTGCGCAAGGCAACGCTTCATAGCAACGGCGGCGAAGTGTGGCGGGAATTGCCGCTGAGCGAAGACCGCAAAGGTGTCGACTGGAGCGCCGAGGTGCCGCTGACGGAGAGCCGCTGGTTCACGTTGATCGTGGAAGCGGACCCGTATCCCGATGGAGGGCCGGAAAGCTTTGAGCAAGCGGTGACGAGCGCCGTGCGAGTCTACGTGGGCGACCGGAAAATTCGCAGCCGCGAATCAGCGGAGTACTTCCTGCGCTGGGTCGACAAGCTCGAAGGACTGGCGGACGGTGCCCTGCGCCTTGGCCTTGCGAAACAGGTCGGTTGGTTAGGCTGGCGGTCCGATGCGGAGAAGGCGCATGTTTTCGCGCAGTTCGAAGAGGCTCGCGAGGTGTATCGCGAACGGGCGCGCGAGGCGCTGGCTCAGTAAGCGCGCTTAGTCCTGGGCGGCCTTGGGGCCGGATTGCTCGGGGTCTGGTATGGGCAGAATGCGCATGGGGTTCCCGACGCACATCACGTTGGGGCCGGTCGAGCGCGTCACGACGGTTCCTGAGGTCACGATGGTTCCTGCCCCGAGGCGAACGCCGCCAAGGATCGTCGCGTTCTGAGCGATCCAGCAACCGTCCTCGATCACGATATCGCTGACGAAGCCCTCTCCGGCTCGATGCTCGGGGCCGCCAATCTGGTGATTGCCGGTCGTGATGGTGCAGCGCGGCCCGATATCGACGTTCGCGCCGATCTCAATGCGCGAGCCGTGGGCTGCGATGAGCAAGCACTCATAGCTGACGAAAGTGTTATCGCCGATCTCGACGAACGGGGTAATGAAACGCGCCGAGCTGACGACGCGTACGTTGCGCCCGAGGCGCAATCCGGCCGCATTGAGCAAGGTGCGTTTGAAGCCGTAGAACCTCGTGGATGGAAAGAAATGAATCGAGGCGAGACAGAGCTTGGATAAGAGACTGCGAATCACGTCGAGCTTTGCTCCTGATTGGCTCCGTATTGTGGCACAGTGGGGGGTTTTGACCGTGTCCGGCGGCTGGCGAGGGAAGCAGTTGCCGATAGAATGACAGGAGTGTCAACCCTGCTTGGCCTGCATGTTTCACCACGTGGCGAGACGAAGTGCGTCAGAGTGCCGTCAGGACGAGGCGCGAGCCGCTTGGCGCGCGGAGGTGTACTTGACGGTACAGTGAGCACGGCAAGCAAGCGCAACGAGGTCATGGCGGGCCTGTGGTGTGCTTCGACCGTCAGGTGGTGAAATATGCAGGCTAGTTCCGAGAGCGTCCGCAACCTGCTTCTGAAGTGTCTGCAAGAGGCGGACCCGCGGCCGCCCGGCCCGTGGATGCCGATACGGTTCTGCTCGGCAAGTCGTCTCACTTTGATTTGCTGGGGCTTGTCAATTACATCGTCGATGTTGAGCAGGCGCTGGACGACCAGCTTGAAGTCGCGGTTACGCTTGCCGACGAGCGCGCCATGTCGCAAACGCGAAGTCCGTTTCGTACCGTGCAGGCGCTGATGGATTACATCATGACGCTGACAACGGCGGACAACGGGGCCGGCGCACCGTGACCGAGCAGCGAGTCGTGCTGGTGACCGGGGGCCCGCAAGGGGATTGGACGTCATCTTGCCGAACACTTTCTCGGGCAGGGCGCCGTTGTGGAGGGCTGCTCGCGCGGCGAACCGGATTGGGAGGCGGAATCCTTTCACTATCAGCGGGTCGATGTCGCCGATGAGAGACAGGTGATTGATCTGCTGGCATCAGTCCGCAAACGGCACGGACGGCTCGACGTGCTGATCAATTGCGCCGGGGTGGCGGTGATGAACCATGCGCTCCTGACGCCGGGTGATACGGTGAGCCGTATTTTCGACACGAATGTGCGGGGCACGTTCCTTGTTAGCCGCGAGGCAGCGAAGCTCATGCGGCGTGGCCGTTTCGGCCGGATCGTGAGTCTCGGCTCGGTAGCGGGTCCGATGTGGATTGAAGGCGAAGCCGTCTACGCTGCTTCCAAAGACGCGATCGTCAGTCTTACGCGCTCGCTCGCGGCGGAGTTCGCGCAGTTTGGGATTACCTGCAACGTTGTGGCCCCAACTCCGATTGAGACCGACCTGATCCGCGGGGTGCCGAAGGAAAAGATCCAGGCGATCGTGGATCGGCTTGCCGTCCGGCGGCTGGGGCGGTTCGAGGACGTGAGTAATGTGGTCGATTTCTTCGTGAAGCCCGAGAGCGATTACATCACTGGTCAGGTCATCTATCTCGGCGGTGTGTGATGGCGGCGGGATGGCTGCTTGAGCGTTTGGCATCGTACGGCGACCAGCCGGCGATAGTGTGGCGCGACAGGTTGTTTTCGTACGACGATCGGGTGGGGCGGGTTCGAGACGAATCCGGGACACTCGATGCGAGCGGAATCGGACCGGGCGATGTCGTCACCTTAGAAGGTGATTTCTCGCCGTCGGCTTGCGCTCTTCTTCTGGCCTTGATCGAGCGGAAGTGCGTCGTTGTCCCATTGACGGTGTCAGCGAAACCGCATCGAAGCGAGTTGTTGGAGACGGCGGAAGTGCAATGGGAGCTGACGCCGCTGGAAGCCGGCGCGCCGTCGATTTCTCGGCGGGAGACGGTCGTTGAGAACGCTTTGACGCGGCAGTTGATCGCTGAGGGGAAACCGGGCCTTGTGCTTTTCTCGTCGGGTTCGACGGGCAAGAGCAAGGCGGTGCTGCATGACTTCGAGATGCTGCTCGAGAAGTTCAAGACCAAGCGGCACGCCAAGCGGACGGTAACGTTCCTGCTGCTCGATCACATCGGGGGCATCAATACGCTGTTCCATGTGCTTTCGAATGGTGGTGTGGTTGCCGCGATTGAAGACTGCGATCCTGACGGAGTGTGCGCCGTGATCGAGGAGCAGCGCGTCGAAATACTACCGACCTCGCCGACGTTCTTGAACTTGCTGCTGGTGTCGGAGGCCTACCGAAGACATGACCTGACGTCGCTTGAGCTCATTACCTACGGCACCGAGCCGATGCCCGCCACGACGCTCGAGCGCCTTGGGGCCGCTTTGCCCGGCGTTCGCTTGCAACAGACGTACGGCTTGACCGAACTGGGCATTCTGCGGTCGTAGTCTCGTGATACGCAGTCCCTATGGGTCAAACTCGGTGGCGAGGGCTTTGAAACGAAGGTGCACGACGGCACCCTCTGGATACGGGCGCAATCGGCGATGAGAGAGTATCTGAACGCTCCCAGTCCTTTTGATGAAGACGGTTGGCTGAACACCGAAGACGAGGTGGAAGTCGACGGCGAGTATGTCCGCATCCTCGGGCGACGATCGGAGATCATCAATGTCGGCGGGCAGAAGGTGTATCCGGCCGAGGTCGAAAGCGTTCTGATGGAGATGGAAGGTGTCGTCGACGCCACGGTCAGTGGTGAGGCAAATCCGCTAACGGGACAGATTGTCGTTGCGCGGGTGGTGCTCACCGCGCCGCTCGCCCGGTCGGAGTTGAAGAGGCGGATGCGGGTCTTCTGCCGCGACCGCTTGGCTCCGTTCAAAATTCCGGTGAAAGTCACGGTCGATGGGGAGACCCGGCACAGCGGGCGATACAAGAAGATCCGCCGCGAGGCCTGATGATTTGCGCCTTGCCGGTCCGCTAGGCTATTGCCAAAGAAAGCATTCTTGTCAAGAATGTTCTGACGACGGCGGCGCGGGGATATAATGAACCCGTGGAAGAACAATTCAAGATTGCGGTCTTCATCGATTACGACAACATCGAGATCGGTGTGAAGACCACCCTCGGACGCGAGTTCGACGTTCGTATCATACTGGAAGGGCTCAAGGAGCGAGGTGAGATTGTCTCGAAAACGGCCTACGCGAACTGGAGCCGACACGGCACCGCGGCGCGTGCTTTCAGCGAGCAGGGCGTCCAGATGGTGCAGCGTGACGCCACGCCGATGGGCGATAAAAACGGGGCCGATATCAACCTCGCGCTCGACGCCCTCGAAATGGCGTTCACGCGCGGTCACATCAACGCCTTTGCGATCATCAGCGGCGACAGCGACTTTATGCCGCTCGTCAACAAGCTCAAGCAGTTCAACAAGCGCGTCTACATCGTAGGCGGCAAGGCGTTCACGAGCACCATCCTGCAGCGCAACTGTCATGAGTTTGTGAGTTACGAATCGCTGCTCGATAGTCAGAGCCCGCGCTCCCGCCGTGGCGGTGGGTCTGGGCAGCGCGGACGTTCGCGCCGCTCGTTGCCCCTCGAGCGAGCCGTCCCGTTGGTCGACCGCACGTTACAGTCGCTCGATCGGCGTGGCGTACAGCCTCAACTCGGCCTCCTAAAAAGCACCATGCAACAGCTCGATTCCGCATTCGACGAGCGGAATTACGGGGCGTCGTCGTTTTCGAGCTTCGTCGAGAAGCTGGTCGACGAAGGCTTTCTCGCCGTCCGCACCGTAGGCGGCCAGACCATGGTCGAGCGCCGCGTCACAGAAGAAAAGGCGTCGAACGGAACCGGTACGCGGGATCAGGAAGACGCCATTCGGATGCTTGGAGAAGTGCTCGAGACGAACCTCGACATTTTGGCCATGGGCATTCCCGCGCGCGAGGTCGAGGCGGTCGTCACGGCGGCCGACCCCGACTTCAAGGAAACCGACTACGGCTTCTCGGAGTTCACTGAGGTACTGAACTACGCACACGACAAGAGGTTGGTGCGGGTCGAGGCGGATCTGGAGCACGGCCTTCGGTATTATCCTGGCGACGAACTGGTCGGCAGCACGGAGCACTTCAAGCAAGCTGCCAAGGAAGCGTCAGAGGCCGATGCGAAGACCGAATCAGCTGCGAGCGATGCCGACAGGGGCGAGGTGACAACGGCGGCTGAGAAAAGCGAAGGCGAGGCTGCTCCGAAGCCCCGGCAATCCCGGGCGCCCGCGCGAGGGCGAGGCCGAAGAACCTCACGCAGCCGCTCGTCTTCTTCGCGAAAGCGTGCGGTTTCCGGTGACGCGCCGCCGCCCGACACAGGGGACGCTGCTGCACCGCCCGACACAGGGGACGCTGCTGCACCACCCGACACCGCGGATGCTGCTGCACCACCCGACACCGCGGATGCCGCACCGCCGCCCGATACGGAGGATGCACCACCGCCACTACCAAGACGCCGTCGTGCTCCTACACGCAGGCCGGCGGGTGCTCCGGTCGATCTCGACGACTAACGCTCAACGGGCGGTTACTCGTCCATTCGGATCTTCAGTGCTTTGAGGAAGGCGTGGTCCTGCTGGGAGTATGAGATCTCGGAAGCGACGAACGGTTCCGAATCGACGGCCTCGTGCTCGTCGTCATCGTTGCGATTGAGCCCGATGGTTGCTTCGAGAACCAGGAAGACGTCGTAGCCCTCCTTCTTGATTTCACCGATTGCCTCGGCGATGCCGTCGGATTCCCCCAGGGAATCGTTAATGGCATTCCCAAGCTGCTGCATGAGTGCTTTGAGGTGGTCGTTCAAGGGACACCTTCTTCGTGGAACGGTCTCTCAATCATTGGATGGTCGGCTGCGGGATTTGGTTTCGGCGGGACCCGCCCAGCGTCTCGTGTCTGGCTCGGGTCTACAGAGTGCGAACCCCATTCAACCAAATCGGACACGCGCTTCGCAATGGAGCCCTGGCGACCCTTTGCTGACCATCGACGGTGGACGAAGATTGTTGCAGCCCGCGGCCAACCGGAGTCGAGTACTATGTAGGCGTGGACGACAGCGTCTCTCAGGCTAAATGCCCTTGCTGCGGCGCGTCGCTCGAGGTGGACGCCGACCGCCGCGTCATCCTTTCGCACGAGGCGCCAAAGCGCGAGCACGTGCCGACGGGTCTGCGGGAAGCCGTTCTCGAACTGAAGAGCGAGGAACGCACACGCGAAGAACGGTTCCGTGAGCAGTTTGCCGCTGAGCGCCGCCATGGCGAGGATCTGCAGAAACGCTTCGACGGCCTTCTGGAGAAGGCCAGTTCCGAAGGCCCTCCGAAGAAGTTTACCCGCGACATCGATCTCGATTAGGTTGGCCCTAGGGAAACCAGCGCGCCCGGAGTAATTTACTGCTCGATGAACTCGCGAATCCCCCTGTAGATGAAGTCCTGTTCCATAATCTGCGATTCGACTTGGATCAAGATCCGAACCGGAGAGCCGGACGTGGCTTTTGGAGTGCTTGGTTGCCGCTCGGCGGTGGACTGATTCAGCGACGGCGTCGTCTCGCCGGCGGCTTCTGTGCCCGGCACGAGGAAGGTCGCGCACACTATCCCATATGACCAGGGAGGGTCAGGGCATCCGTGGTCACGCGAAGTGCAATAGTAGGCCGTCAGCCACCCTGTTTACGTAGCTCGCGAGCCTTCTGGAGGTGGTGCCAACTGCCTTCTGGTTTCACCGGCTCGGCGGGTGTACCGGGGGCGAAGGGCCAGTCGGCGGGCTGGTATGCGATGTCGAGATGGGGCGTTTCGATACGCCGGCCGCCGTCAGCCAAGCTGTGCATGGCGGCATCAATAACACCGGTCGTGAGCAATGTGCGTTCCACCGGATAGGTCGGTTTGCCCGTCCGAATCATCGGCTCGATAGCGTCGACCAGGTAACCGAAGTGGCGGTAAGGTGTCCCGCGTTGCAGCTCAAACGCCGTGGCGCGTGGCTTCGATTCGCCTTTCAGCTTGCAGGCGAACCCGAACGTCTGTACAACCTGGTTTGCGATGACAATGGTCGCCTTGAGACCGTCCCGGTACTCGATGCGGTAGATTGCGAAGCGCTCGTGATCGTAATCCTCCGGCGTCGGACGGCCGGGCATGCGATCCGGGGCGGCTTCCAGCGCGGCCTCGACGATTTCGTTCGACCACAAGCCTTTCCGTTCAGCTTCTTCAACGGCCTTACGTCCTTGGAACGTTTCGATGGCGTCAACGCCCGTTTCGTATCCCTTGCGGCGCTCCACCATGCACTGCAAGCCCTCGATCGTGTGGAATCCGTAAGCTTCGAGCCCGCCATAGCCGAGCCCCACGGCTTCTTCGATCTCACAGCCACGCGGCAACTCCAGCGGCGGGATGCGCCACGCAACCGGAATCGACGAGCCCGCCATGAACGGGATCTTCATCGCCTGCGCCGTGTCGTACATATGCTTCGCGTCGGCCCAATTGTAGGCGAGGTGCTTGTCATTGAAGACCGGAACGACCTTCCCGTATTTCTGAAACGTCGCCGCGATCCCGTCGAAGAACCTCCGCCGCGGATACATGTGCTGCTTCGTGTCGGGAGTATAGGGATACTTGCCGTGCTCGCCGATACTCAACACGCCCTTGACGGCAATATCGCCGGTGCCAAGAGTGATTGAGTCCTCAATCGAATCGAAGATCGGGATCGAATCCTTGCGCGCCAGATCGCGAGCCATATCGTTCTCGGGAAACTGGTCGACGTACATCCCTGCCAAGCGCAGATTCGGGCCCGGCCCGCCATCGTGCTCGTATCCCTCAAGCAGCTTCGTGATAATCACGTCGGCGTGCGAGAGATAACGGTACTCCGTGATCAGGGCCGCTACGGGCAGTCGCTCGTCGCGATGGGCGCCGAGCGGTAGCACCGAGCTACCCGCGGCAAGGAAGGAAGTCTTGAGGAAATCGCGCCGGCAGGATTGGTTTGTCATAGGTTCACTGGCCGCGCCGAATCGCAGCGGCAACGAACCATGATAGATCAACGGGGTTCGGCGATCTTCTTGCGCCGAGCGCTGTTCGGTCTGCGGGGCCGCCCTAAGATGAGTTCGTGCAGGTGCGCGTAGTATAGTCTCGGTTTCGCTGTGGGTTGGTCCCTCCTTCAAAGCTCGGAAGAGCAACAGCGATCGTTTCTCGTCAGGGTGGCGGCCTACCTACGGCCGACGGTCCACTACCTGCTCACGATCGAAAGTCACGTCTACGCAATGGCCATCGCCGGCAGCGTGTTGCTGGCGTTCTTTCCTTTCGTCGTCCTGATCTTGTCTCTTACGAGAAATCTTCTGCCCGGTTCCGGCGTAGCGGAGATGGTCCTCATTGGAGTGCGGGACTTCCTCCCGAATGATCCCGGGGTCGTGAGTTTCGTCACGCGCAACCTGAACGCCGCGGCGTCGTCGCGGGGGGATGTGGAGTTGTTTTCGGCGGTCGTCCTGGTCATCAGTAGTCAGGGCATCTTTATGCCGCTGGAAGTCGCGCTCAACCGCTTGTGGCTCTTCTCGGACGATCGCAGCTATTGGTCCAACCAGCTCACCAGCTTCTCGTTCGCCGTGGCCTGCGGGCTGCTGGCAATCGGAGCCGCTGTGCTCAGCTCGGCAAACGTAGATCTACTGGCAGGACTATTCGGAAGACTGCCGGTCGTTTCGGACCTGTGGAAGTTGATGGTCCTCAAGTTGGCGTCGCTGCCGTTCGTGATGGCGATCCTCGTCCTCATCTACTGGAAGCTCCCCCACGGTCCCGTGGCCTTCCGGACGATCGCACCCGTCGCCGCGCTAACGGCCGTGGCGCTTGAAGTCTCGAAGAACCTCTACCTGTGGGCCTGGCCTCTGTTCCGAGTGCGCGAGGCCTACGGGCCTTTCTTCATATCCGTGACGTTGTTGTTGGGTGGATTCTTCGGAGCAATGATCGTGCTGGCGGGCGGCGAGATCTGCGTCCGGCGCAGTCGAGAACTCGAATCCGACGGGTTCATTTCAAGACCGTGAGACTATCCCTGCTCCTCTCCCGACTATTTCAATCCGGGCTCGGAAGTGGTGGGCCGCGGGCGGCGCCCGCGGACGCGAGGATTCACATCCTCGCCTCTTTCCCTTCTCCGTCGACGGATTGAAATCGTCCCGGTCGAGCGCACACGAGAAAAACCGCCCCTGCCACAAATGCCCGCTTCGCGAACGACATCCGTGATAGTCCGGTCTGGGAGTCAGACGTCCTCAATCCAGGCGATCGTCCGAGCAACTGCTAGCTGAGCCGCGCGAGAAACAAGCGGTGCGTGCCCGCATGCGTCCCATGGCTCCGCGTGAAGCGCTAACTCAGTCGACAGTACTACAAGGAGGAAAGGAGGAAAGGAGGAAAGCCGAAGCTGCCCATCCCGTAGCCCGACAAGGGCCTCTTTAGCAAATGGATCGTTCTTCGTCCCCCCACTCTAAGGTCGAGTCTTCGACTGTCAGCGTTCCAATAATCGAGATGTACAATCTACTCAGGCGATTCAGGGCGCACTGCGGACAGCGATCGTGACGTCGGCGCGACTCCGAATCAATAAGCCGTCACCGCAGTCAACCTCAATGATGATCGGCACGTTGTCCCCAGGAACGACACCCTCGGGTACGATGACATTGATCTGACTCAGCCCCACACTCGCTGGGTGCAGAAGTGCTGCCAGTACTTGAGCCTGCCGTCCACCGATCGTTACTCGAACCGCTTTCGTGGGAACCGGAAAGTCACCGGAAGGAAGTTCGCCTACCAGGGGTACCGGGGTCACCGGTCCCAGGCCGTTTTCCCAGATGACGATCACACCTCCGATAGCCGCCGGCTGGCCCACTACCGGATCGATCGAGCCCGCGGCTTGCGCCCACGAACCCGCGATTACATCATCTCCGGGGAGAGGGAAGTTCGTTACGATCGCTTGACTAGTGGACTGTCTCAAAGTAACCTTGCATATAGGGAAGACGTCTTCTCTATATGCCTTTGAAGGTAGCCTGGTTCGATTGAACTCCCGGCAATGTTCCGAGCTCGAGGAGATCGCTCGCTCCCAATCGCTCCCCGCCGGCTTTGTGCTGCGCGCCAAGATTGTTCTGCTATTGGCCCCGGGGTTGTCCTATCAAGCCGTCGTCGCCAAGCTCGATACCTCCGCGCCCACCGTCGGGAAGTGGAAGAAACGCTTCCTCGAGCACGGACTCGACGGGCTCGAAACTCATCAGCCCGGACAGCCGCCCCGCAAGCTGACCGCTCGTCTTCGCGCCAAAATTCTCAACGCCACCCACCGCAAGCCCCTCGACGGCTCCACTCATTGGTCGTGCACGGTTTCCCATCGCGAGAGCACGACCCTCGCGCTGACGTTCGTGAGCTGGCTGTTGCGTTCGTTGGCGACACGGAATTCGAAGGCCGAGATGTCGCGATAAGGAGCGATGAGCGCTTGTTCGCTGAATACGATAAGCGCCCTCGGCCGCGAGAACCGCGCGAAGACGAGTCCCGTGGCCAACGCGATGGTCAGGAGCCCGACGATGGCTTCCAACGTCACAAGCAGATTGGCGGCCAGCCCATTCGGCGTTAGGTCGCCGTATCCGATCGTCGAAAGTGTCCGCACGCTGAAGAAGAAAGCTTCTAACAGGCGTGGGCCGATGCCCACCGCGATCGAGCCGCTCAATGCATCGGGGCCGCAGAGCAGGAATGCGCCGGCGAAGAGCAGGTTCACGAAAAGGTAGGCAAGAACGACGAAGACGAGGAAGCGGGTCCAGCTCATCGTGAGCAGGGCATGATACAGGTGAAGCGACCGCAAGAACGGCAAGCCTCGTCGAACGACGTTGAAGCTGCCGTCACGGTTCAGCAGCCGGAGCCGACTTTGCTCCGCGACGGGTTGTCCGAAGCCGAGGTCGTTGCCGGGGTGATTCCCCGCGCCGTTCGCGGAGGGGCTCGTTGGTTCGCTGGGCGCGGCCGTCTGTCGGCGGTGGGATGGCGAGCGGGGTCCACGAATACCGCTCATGAGACTGCTGTTCTACGGTATTCGGCCCGCGGCATTCCCGGCCCCGATTTGAATCCGCCGCGTCGAATACGCTAGTAGTAGACGTTGGATTCGTCGAAGGAGAAGCGACCGTATGGCTGTGGATGTGAAAGAGATCGCCGAGAAGGTGCAAAGTGAGGGCGCGCTGCTGGCGCGGCTGCGTGAAGAGATTGGACGCGTGATCGTCGGCCAGGCCTATCTGGTCGACCGGTTGCTGCTGGCCCTATTGTCCAATAACCACGTTTTAATCGAAGGCGTGCCGGGGCTCGCCAAGACGCTGTCGGTGACAACTTTGGCAAAGGCCGTTCAAGCGGCGTTCCAGCGCATCCAGTTCACGCCGGACCTGCTGCCGGCCGACCTGATCGGCACGCTGATCTACAACCCCAAGACGGGCGACTTCACGACGAAGAAGGGGCCGATCTTTGCGAATATCATCCTGGCGGACGAAATCAACCGCGCCCCGGCCAAGGTCCAAAGCGCCCTTCTCGAAGCGATGCAGGAGCGTCAGGTCACCATCGGCGACCAAAGCTTCCTTCTCGAAGAGCCTTTCATGGTGCTGGCTACGCAGAACCCCATCGAGCAGGAAGGAACCTACCCATTGCCCGAGGCACAGGTCGACCGCTTCATGCTGAAACTCAAGGTCTCGTACCCCACCAAGGCCGAGGAGCACCAGATCCTGAAGCGGATGGCTCGGTCGTCGCCACAACTCGATATCGAGCCTATTTTGAAGCCCGAGGACATCATCCGCCTGCGTGCTCTGGCAGACGAAATCTACATGGACGAGAAGATCGAGGAGTACATCCTCAACGTCGTCGAGTGCACGCGTGAGCCTGCGCGGTATGGGCTCGAGATCGACGACCTGATTCGCTACGGCGGATCACCGCGCGCTACGATCTTTCTCGCCATGGCCTCCAAGGCACAGGCGTTGATCGAGGGCCGCGGCTACGTCACGCCGCAGGATGTAAAGTCCGTCGGGATGGACGTGCTGCGGCACCGCGTGATCGTGACGTACGAAGCGGAAGCCGAGGAAAAGACGTCGGAAGATTTGGTACGTCAGATATTCGATGCGGTGGAAGTGCCATAGACAGCGTATCCCGCTCGCGTTCGCATTCACCAACCGCCGCCATGATTCCCAAGGAACTCGCCAAGAAGATCCGGTTCATCCAGATCCACACCAGCAGGGCCGTCAACGACGTCCTCGCCGGGGAGTATCACAGTGTGTTCAAGGGCCGCGGCATGGAGTTCGACGAGGTCCGCGAGTATGCGCCCGGGGATGACATCCGCACGATCGATTGGAACGTGACGGCGCGCACCGGACACCCCTACGTGAAGCGCTACGTCGAAGAGCGTGAGCTCACAGTGATGTTAGTGGTCGATCTCTCGGCGTCGGGCAGTTTCGGCACGAGGGAGAGGCTCAAGAACGAGGTCGCCGCGGAGTTGTGCGCGTTGCTCGCCTTCTCGGCGATTAAGAACAACGACAAAGTCGGCCTGATCGTTTTCACCGACCACATCGAACTCTATATTCCGCCCAAGAAGGGTGTCTCGCACGTGTTGCGCGTGATTCGCGACCTGCTGAACTTTGAACCGCGCCGTTCGCGGACCGACGTTACGCAGGCGCTCGATTTCCTCGGCCGCGTCAACCATCGCCGCGCCGTTGTCTTCCTTGTATCGGACTTTCAGGCAGCGGGCTACGAGAAACGCCTGCGCATTGCCGCGCGCCGCCACGACCTAATCGCCGTTTCGCTCACGGATCCTCGCGAGGCCAAGCTGCCCGTCGCCGGACTGATCGAACTCGAAGACGCCGAGAGCGGTGAGTGCATCGTTGTGGACAGCGGCAGCGCGGCTGTCCGCCGACGCTACGAGGCTCTGGCCCGCGAGCGCGCCGATAAGTTGGCCGCGTCGCTGAGGTCAATGGGGATTGATCAAATCCCCGTAGTGACAGGCGAGGATTATGTCCGCGATCTGGTCAGGTTCTTCCGTGTGCGCGAGAGACGGACATGAGGTTTCACGTACTCCCTAGGGCCCTTCTCGCGTTGGCTCTGGTTCTGCTCGTGTCTTGCGCGGCAGAGCAAACCACCAGGTCTGCTCCCGGCTTCGCCATCGAGAAGCAGTACGGGACCGAGAACGTCGATGTGAAGCTCCGTGTGAGCGCGGCTAAGATCACGGCCTCCGACGGGGTTCTTGTCGAGGTGGAAGCGGTTGCGCTCGAGGGCGAAGAGATCGACTTTCCGCAATTCGATGAGAAGCTCGGCGAGTTTCAGGTGGTCGATTCGCGACGGTCATCTCCGCGCCTCGTGGACGAAGGCCGGGTGCTCGTCAAGCAATCCTACGAGCTGGAGCCCTTCCTGCCCGGCGACTATTCCCTCCCGCCGCTTGAGATCGAACACGGCCCGGCCTCCGCGCGAGCGACGCTGGTAACAGACGAGATCCCGATTACGGTAGCGTCCGTTCTGCCGGAAGGGGAGGAGGATCCGGACATCAAAGAGATTGCTCCGCCGGTTGAGTTGCCAGGGACGCCTCCCTGGGTGTACGGCGCTATTGCCGTGGGCATCCTTGCGTTGGCGGCCGGGGCCTACTTCCTGTGGAAGCGCCGCCGCAAAGCGGAAGAAGAGGCCATTCCGCTGGTCCCACCCCACGAGCGGGCGTATGAAGAGTTGGAGAAGCTCCTCCGAGAAGACCTGCTCACGCAAGGCCAAGTGAAGCTTTTCTATCTGCGGCTTTCCAACATCCTGCGGCACTATATCGGTGACTGCTTCGGCCTGCACGCGCCCGAACGCACGACCGAAGAGTTTCTCATCGATCTCCGCGCGGGTGACGACTTCAGCGCCGAGCAGAAAGCGCTGCTACGTCATTTCCTTGAGCACTGCGACTTGGTCAAGTTCGCCAAACACGAACCGGCCCGAACCGAGATTGACCAATCCGTCGACGCCTGCCGCAACTTCATCGACGAGACGAAGTCTCAGCCAGAGTCAACCGAAGCCTCGCGGTAAGGACCGGGTTCAGACCAGCTATCGTTCAAATATGAGCCGTCCGTTGAACTGCGACGCCCCGTAAGGCCGATCCCCACATCGTGCGGGTCAGCGGGCAGCAACGAGAAGTAAGGGCGCATCTTTCCGGATGGGTGTGGATCAATCCGGTCAACAATCTCGATCACGAAATCGACTTCGTCTCCCGCGACACTTTGCAGTAGCCGCCGCGCGGAGGCCACCTCATCCTCGTTCGGTTGCCTGTACACAAGCAGCTTGACCCGGATACGACACACTTCCTCTTGAATAAGCTGGTAACGGCGCATCCAGTCCATCGACCTCATCAGTGGGATGACAAGCGCCAGGGGATGCAGACGTCTGCCGTCCGGCAGCGTAAAGCGCTCGATAACACGCCCCATGATCGAGCCGAGTGCCTGCACCGCTGTGCCACAGGCGCAGGGACAGTCTGGTGATTCCACACGAACTCTACTCATCCCACGCAGAGTCCTCCCGAGAAGCGGCCTAAATATCTGAGATTCTGTTGCCATCAGGGTGGAAAAACGAAAAAACTGGATAGCCTCCAGCCTCAATTATCCCGCTGCTGCGGCCTGCATGGTTGGTGACACAGGGGTCGTTTTCCGCAGCCGGCCGCGCACTCGCAGTTCATTGCCCCCAAGATCACCAGGGACATCGGCGTCAAGGTTGAACAATCCTCCAACGGGACCGAGGGCGGCCTAACCCCACCAGCGCTCGCCCTCTGAGAGGTGTGCCTTAACCACATCCGGGTTCAACTCAATACCCAAACCCGGTTTATCCGGCACGGTTACGAAGCCATCCACGCAAAGCGGGCCGTCGTGCAGGATCACATCATCCATCCAATCGCGGCGGAAGAAGACGGTTTCGCAGGCAAAGTAGTCGCGGATCGTCGACGCCCAGTGGGTCGTTGCCATGCCGTTGATGATGCTGCCAGTGTTGTGGTTCGCCACGGGGATGAAGTAGAGATCGGCGAGGTCGGCCATCCGCTTGTTCTCTAAGAAGCCGCCGGAGTTGCGCAGGTCGGGGTGGATGATGTCGAGCGCGGCGTTAACGATGAAGGGCAGTGCCTCGGCTCGGCGGAACCAGTTTTCACCGGTGCAGATGGGAACCGGGGACATGTTCGCCAGCCGTTTCCAGCTCTCCGAATAGGCGACGGGCAGGGGGTCTTCGAGAAACCTGGGCTTGACGTCCCTGAGCGCTTCGGCGAACTCGATCGAGCTGCGGAGGTCGAATTCCCAATGGCAACCGATTAGGATGTCGTGCTCGAAGCCTAGCGCATCGCGACAGTTCTCATACCCTTGGCGGATGCGCCGCACCTCGGCGCTCGACAGCATGCGGTTAGACGGGTCGCGGCCAAAGTCGTCCTCCGGGCGGTTCCGGATCGGGCCGAACTTGTGCATCGTGATGCCGTTGGGCGCCTCTTTGACCTGCTGCGCCCAGTCGCGCAGGTAGGCCTTGTCAAAGTAATCGCGCGGCGTACTGTGGTCGTAGAGGCGTACCTTGTCGCGGAACTTGCCACCGAGCAGTGTGTGTGTCGGCACGTCGAGGATCTTGCCGGCCAAGTCCCACAGTGCCATCTCGATACCACTCATGGCCCGCTGTTGGTGGTGCGCGCTGCCGTCGGTGTAGCGGTAGCCGGTGTAGAGCCTGTCGATCTCAAGCGGGTCCCCCCCGATGAGGCTCTCTTTGATGCCGTGGATTGCCTCGCGGATGCCTAGCCCCGGCGACCCATAGGCCTCGGCCACGCCGGAGATGCCGGCGTCGGTATCGATGCGGACCAGCGTGTAGGAGCGCGGCCCTTGCAGCATCATCGTCTTGATGTCGGTGATTTTGACCTTGCCGTAGTGCGTGGCGCTTAGCTTGTGAAAGTTCGCGAGCCATGCGGGCACGGCCATGCCGGCAGCGGCGGTAAGGAAGGAACGTCGCGAAAGTTGAGTCATGATGTCGGTTCTCAGTTCGTCGATGAGGTCGTTCGGTGCAGTCCTGCGCCATTATAGTTGAACCGTGCCCTCGGAGAGCCTAAGCTCAGAGGTTTCAACGCACCATGGCCAGTGCAACCAAACCAGACGCGCCACGGATCGACCACGTCGGCGTCGCGGTCGAATCGATCGCGGCGGCGCTGCCGCTTTATGTCGACGACCTGGGCTGCGAGGCGAGCGAAGTGTTCGACGTGCCGGCGGAGAAGGTGCGGGCGGTGATGGTGTCGACGGGCGAGTCCCGCATTGAACTTCTCGAGGCCACCAGACCGGACTCGCCCATTGCTCGATTCATCACCAAGCGCGGCGAGGGCATCCATCACATTGCGATGAAGGTTGGGGATGTGGAGGCAGCGGTGACACGGCTGCGCGCCTCAGGCAGACGACTCGTTACGGAAGATGTCCAAAGCGGCGGCGCGGGTGGGTACCGGTACATCTTCGTTCACCCGAAATCGGCGGGGGGAGTGCTGTTGGAGTTGATTGAGGAGTAGGTCTACCGGACCAACCGGAATACCCGGGCTTCCGCTTTGAAGTCCAACGAGAAACGCCGCCACGGTCCGAGTTGATACCGCCGCAACCAGCCGACATGCCTCGCCCCTACGTCGTTCGGCGCGCGCAGGGCACCCTTGTTTTCGGGCATCACGGCCCCGAAGATCCGCTGGTAGCCGGCTTTCTGTAAGTACTGCGCGACGAATAGTCCTCGCTCACGAGCGATGCGTTGTCCGCGGCAATCGGGGCGGGTGAAGGCGTTATAGACGTAGACCCGATCGGGCTCCAGCTCGATTTCGCAGTCGACGTATTCGATGTAGGCCCGCCCGGTCGCTCCCCAAACGGCGCCGACGATTCTGCCCTCCTGCCAAGCAGCGAAGCAGAGTTGCCCCTCGCCGAGACGTCCGCGAATATCTTCTTCGATGGCCTCGGGACGCGCATCGAGAAAGGCGGGGATGTCGCCGGGCTCGAGCAGGCGCATCTCGACATGCCCCGGCAGCTTCTCCTTCTGGACTTCCGGCAGCAAGCCATGTTCAAGGATCACGAGCCGCCGGTAGATCAATTCTCCGAGCACCTTGAACCCTAGGCTGACGAGTCCGTCTTTGCGAACGACCTGAGCGATACGGCTGATCAGTTCGCCGAGGGTCTTCGCATGGGTCGGCCGTTCTTTGCCTAGCTTTAGCATCTAGTCGGGGTCGTGAGACGGGGGAGACTTTACTTCGGACGCAATGGCGGGATCGACACCGCGTCCAGGGGAGAGCGAAACCTCCAGATCATACCTTAGCGGGGATCGCTATGGCGTCGCTTCGTCCGGCTCCACGTCGGCCTCCCATGCTTCGAGGTCGGTAAGGAGTTGGTGGGTGAGTTCGGAACGTTTGACCGCTAGATTCGTCGTCTCGCCTATGTCGTT
>Ga0315339_1000605_pt1 | contig 41952 bp, 38 predicted proteins | sample ASW17metaG_FD_204514 | JGI IMG/M metagenome (GOLD analysis project Ga0315339, IMG submission 204514) | Ammonia-oxidizing marine archaeal communities from Pacific Ocean, United States - ASW #17 | ecosystem: Environmental > Aquatic > Marine > Oceanic | place: USA: California | collected 2016-12-05 | reverse complement strand
TCGGCGGGTTTGCTTGCGCTTGCCGGCGTACTCAAAGTCGGAAAAGCTCATCTGGCTCATGGGCGGCTCGGATCAGGTGTTGCGGGGATTCTCGCATAACTGAAGGCTTGTTCGGAGATTCCCTAGAGGTTGGCGTGCTGCGGGCATCGGTTTCATAGGGCAAGACTGATTGTTGCTGATTTGAAAAAAATCTTTTTCAATCGTCTGGATTTATTGGGGCGGCTGTTTTGGATTATTCTTCTAATGGCGTTAAACCATGGGTTATGGGTTTTAATGTAGGGCTTATACCGAGTTTATAGATTTTTCGTGTCAGCTGACTCACCTGATTTGTTCTGCGGCTAGTAGCGCTTAATCTGTATCGCTGACGCTTTACACGAAATCTATTGTTGGCGAAAACCTTCCAGAAGCTTCTGTTCGTACCCCCTGCCAAAACCAGCGGCCACCCTTTCCTTGGCTTGTTTGCTCGCACCCCTGAGGGAACAGCTATGTACTCACCAATTGAGCTTACACACTATGACGGATGACAATTGCAGCAACGCTGGGAGGCGCTCATTAAGCGGTGCCGGGCGAATTCTTTTCTCGCTACTTGTAATGTGTGTAGCGCTGGCATTGATTTATGGCGGTGCCAAGCTTCTGGCCTTGGGCGGTTCAAGTTATTACTTGCTGGCAGGGCTGGCTTACGTCGTGCTGGCTGTACTCGCATTCTTGCGCAAGAAAGTCAGTATTGTACTTTCCATTCTGATATTTCTTGCCACTTGCGGCTGGGCTTTTTACGAAGTTGGCCAGTTCAGTTACTGGCAATTGCTGCCTCGCCTGGTTGTTCCAGCTATCATCCTGACCCTGAGCCTGTGGGTCGGAGCTGCGCTACCCGATACCGCGTCGGGCACACGTCGAGCCGCCAATCGCGCCGGGTTTGCTGTGTTCCTGGCCTTGATCGCCACGTTCATCGCGGCCTTCTTCCCGCATGGCGTGATCTCCAAACCGATTGCAGCTGGTAGCCAGGCAATCCCGGATGCAACCGCTGAGGCCCCGGAGAACTGGGAGTTCTTCGGGCGCAACGCTTCGGGAACGCGCTTTGCCCCCTACACACAAATTACCCCGGAAAACGTTAAGGATCTGCAAGTTGCCTGGACCTACCGGACCGGTCGTAGAACTACCGGCCCAGGTGCCGGCGTCGACGAGAACACGCCGTTGCAGATTGGCAACGTGCTCTACTCGTGCACTCCGGAAAACCTGATCACCGCGCTGGATGGCGACAGCGGCAAACCGCTCTGGAAGTTCGATCCGCACGCTAAGAGCGCCGAGCACGTGACCTGTCGAGGTGTGGGCTATTACGACATCGACCGCGACGACAGCCTGAGCGCCGAGGCCAAGGCCTCGCATGCCAGCGAACAGCAATGTCGTCAGCGCATTCTGGTGTCGTCGGTGGATGCCCGCTTGTTTGCTCTGGACGCACACACTGGCAACCTGTGCCCTAACTTTGGCGAGCAAGGTTTCGTTGACCTCAAGAAAGGCATGGGACCAACGGAAAACAGCAAGCGCTACCACCCGACATCGCTGCCGGTCGTCATGGGCCACCTCACGGTGGTGGGTGGTTGGGTACGTGACATCGTGGCCGGCGAGCCTTCCGGTGCCGTACGTGCATTCGATGTGCTGACCGGTGCGCTGGTATGGGCGTGGGATGTCGGCGCGCCCGAGGGCACCGACACAGCGGCGGCTGACCATCAGTTCGCGCTGGAAACACCTAACGTATGGACCGTTCCTACCTACGATAAGGAATTGAACCTGGTCTACCTGCCAACCGGTAACGGCCCGCCTGACTATTGGGGTGGCGACCGGAATCAGGTGAAGGAGAAGTTCGGCACAGCGATTGTCGCGGTCGAGGCGTCGACGGGTAAGGCGAAGTGGGTTTACCAGACTGTCCATCATGATGTCTGGGACTACGACCTGCCGTCGCAACCCGTGCTCTACGAAATGAACAATGCGCAAGGGGTGAAGACCCCGGTGCTGATTCAGACCACCAAGACCGGCAATATCTTCGTACTGGACCGCCGTACTGGTCAGCCCGTCACAGAAGTCCAGGAACGCCCTGTTCCCACCTCACCGGCTGCAGAAGGCGAACACCTTTCGCCAACCCAACCGTTCTCGACCGGCATGCCGGTGATTGGTGCGGACCCACTGACCGAGCAATCGATGTGGGGGGTATCCACCTTCGACCAACTCTACTGCCGCATCATGTTCAAGGACTCGGTATACGTCGGCCCGTTCACACCGCCCACCGAGAAGCCGTACATTGAATGGCCCGGGCTGCTGGGTGGCATGAACTGGGGTGGTATTTCCATCGATGAAAACACCGGCATGATGTTCGTCAACGACATGCGCATGCCGTTGCGCATGTCGCTGGTAACCCAGGAAAACACCCGCAAGTACAAAGTCTCGACCGATGAAGTGCCTGGTTTCATGGGCACCATTCGCCCGCAGGTTGCAGGTATCTATGGCGGCGTGAAGATCGACATTCTCCAGTCGCCGCTGGGCGTGCCATGCAATACCCCACCGTTTGGCAGCATGAGCGCGATCGACCTGAATACCCAGAAGCTGGTATGGCAGGTGCCACTGGGCACGGTTCAGGATACTGGCCCCCTGGGGATCAAGACGCATATGCAGATCCCGCTGGGTATGCCGACGCTAGGTGGCCCGACCTCGACGGCATCCGGCCTGGTGTTCTTCGCTGGCACTCAGGACTACTACCTGCGTGCACTCGACTCGAAAACCGGCAAGGAAGTCTGGAAGGCCCGCTTGCCAGTGGGCGCCGTGGCGGCCCCGCTGATCTACAAGTCGCCCGCCACCGGCAAACAGTACGTGGTGATCTCCGCTGGCGGTATGAGCCACTCGCCAGATGTGGGCGACTACATCATCGCGTACGCGCTGCCTGACAGCAGCAAGCTGTAACGCTTCGTTGATGCGCTGAGACAAATCCCCGTTCGCGGGGATTTGTCTTGTCAGTCGGCCCGCTCGCAAGCCTGGGCTGTGCAACGATTTCTCATGCTAGGGGGCCTGCCCACCATGTCATTACCACTCAGCACCGTGCTGGCCCGTAGCCTGTGCTGCGGCTTATCTCTGTGTTTATTGCCCCTGCCTTGCGCACTGGCAGGCACTGCCAGCCTGATGACGCAACCTACGCTCACTGGCAACTGGGGCGGCCAGCGCCAGAAGATGGAAGAGCAAGGCATAAAGCTGACGGGTGACTACACCTCGGAAACGCTTTCCAACCTGAATGGCGGCATCAAACGTGGCACCCGCTATGCACAACAGATACGTCTGGGCGCGCAGTTTGACTTGAGCAAACTGCTCGACATTCCAGATGCAGGTCGCGTGCAGGTGCTGGTCAATGACCGTCGCGGCCACAGTGCCACCGAAGACCTGATTGGCAACCGCATGTCCGCGCAAGAAATCTATGGGGGCGAGTACACCCGGCTGACGGAGTTGAGTTACCAGCGCAATCTGTTCTCCCCGGATCTGTCCGCCAAGGTTGGCTACATGGTCATGGGTACCGAGTTTGGTGGCATGCCGATCCTGGCCAACTTTGTCAGCGCCGGCTTTTGTGCCCACCCGTTGACCATGTCCAGCGGCAGTGGCTGGGGTAACTATCCGACAGCCCATTGGGGGGGCGAGTTGCGTTATGACGTCAACCCGTCGCTGACGCTGCAAACGGCGCTGTTCCAAGTCAACCCGGAGTACAACGCGCGCGTATCCAAAGCCTTCGCCATGCCCAGCAATGGTACGACGGGGGCCATCATGCCGCTGGAGGCGATCATCAATAACCGCGCTTTCCTGAACGGGCAGTACAAGGTGGGCTGGTACTACGACACCTCCGATTACCCCAAGATTGGCGGTACCGGTATAAGCAGCAGTCGTACCGGCGCTTACTTGCTGGTAGACCAGGCGATCTGGCGCGATGAGCAAGACCCTGCCAGTGCCCTAAGGTTGTTCGGGCAAGCTGCCACCAGTAACGCTGCGACCTCACCAATGCGTCGCTGGTACTCAATGGGCCTAGTTAGGCAAAAGCCGTTTGATAGCCGCCCTCAAGACTCCATTTCCTTTGGCTATGGCCGCGCCGTGATCAACCCGCGTACCCGCGATGTGCAGGAAGCCGCTGCAGTCGGTGCAGAGCAATATGCCATGTTCAGTGGCCTGGATAGCGGCGAGCAAGTGCTGGAGCTGAACTACGGTGCGCAAGTGACCCCCTGGTTACTGCTGCGCCCTGACGTGCAGTACTACATCGAGCCTGGTGCATTCTTTGGAAAGCAAAGAGGAAACGCGCTGGCGGTTGGGTTGCAAGTAAAAATGACGCTTTAATGGCTTTCCTTAGTTGGTCTGTGGCTCTGTATTTGAAGTGAGCATAGGATGTCTGCTGGCTTGTTTTTGGCTATGCGAAAATATGTTGGGGTTTCAAGGGGGGAGCCATGATCTTTGATTCAGGTAGGGTATTTTGCCTTTTGATGGGCTGATGTGTGGTTCAGTGGTGCAAGATCAGGTGGTTTATTTGCTCCAATCTCTTTGAGAATGCATCGTAAGTTTGTTTTTCACGTTAAACGCAACCCATAGGCGCCTGCATAGTGCAAGTAATAGATTTGGGAGGAATGAGGCCGAAAGCAAAAGCAGTTGGACGCCAGAGGATAGCAACTGAAAAAACGCAAGCTGACGCGCTGCGCTTGTCCGCCGTACCTGAACACATGGCTGGAAACGTTGCGCGTTGCAGCCAGGCACTCAGCTACGGCCCCTTAACTGTCACGATGTCTGAAATAAAAAACCGCCGAGTAGGCGGTTTTGGTTGGCACAACGTCTAGGAATCGTTCTGCCGGGTCTCGCAAAGATCATCTAACGGGATCTATAGTCGCAGATAACCGGATTGCAGGCAACAGCAATGGCTAAGCCCCTCAAGTGTCATTGAAAAATCCTGAACCAAGGCGGCCACAGATCTCGGCTTGGCCACCAGGTCGTCTAGCTCGGCAGAGTCGTCATCGAGCTAGCGAACGCTGGAGCGCGGCTGGTGAATGTCAGCCGTCACAACACCATACGATTCAACCAGAGACTCGATGGTATGCTTAGGTCCAGTTGGCCATGTGGGCCTTTCGCATCTGGACAACGCCACGCTTTTCACGTTGCTGTGCCTTGTTTGAGACCATGTTGTACTACACCACGGAAATCTCAAGGTCCTTTAATGAGTTAATTTCGTGATAATCTTGATCAGCTCTTTAGCTGCGGTTTTGCCATAAGCGAAGGCACAAATTTGGCTCGTGCGGAGTCTTTTGGATTCAAAGGCTCCCGCGTAGTATTTAGTTTGGCCAGGTCAGAGAGATTTTCTGCTCCGTTTTCTTCTAGAATTGATCGAAGTCTAACTTTGGTGGCATAGATAGGCATGGGTTCGATAAGTTCAAGGTCGTCATTGTTGAATTGCGGTGTTGACTCTGATTTGGTTATTGTCATATTTTGCTCTTCCAGGTGTTTTTTGTTATTGGTGGGTTGGATCAGACGATTATGAGTTTTCCGCAGCCTTATGAGAGCTTTCGATCTCTTTTAGTCATCAAACTGGTTTTTGTTGACAAAATTTGAGATTTCATTTGATTCGTTGTCCTCATTTTGCTTATCTAGGTCTGAATCCCCTTCCGCGCTCGAGCTTTTACTCGAATTAATTGCGGTCGCTAACCGCTCTCCAATAGTGCCTGCAACCGCAAGACTGGCTTTATCGCGAATGCTCTGACCCGCATGCTCCGCTAGGATTGAGCCTGCATGTGCAGCCAACCCTAGAGCGCTTGAGCGACCGGTAGCAGAATCTGACTCTTGGCCCCTGTTCGTCGTCCCCATCGCCTGTGAGAAGGCTGATTGCGGCGAAGTACCTTGGCCATGCTGTTCACCATCAATGTCTACCTGGCCGCTTTCATTGGATGCATCGCCAATCCCGGTTTGAGCGCTGTTGAAAGCTGCGCTGAGTGCTGAGGCACCACCAGCAATCTCTTTTGCTCCTGCTAGCGCTGTCGTCCCTGCTGATGCGACTGCTGAGGCCGCCATAGTGGCCGCGCCGATTGCCGCGCCGGCTCCAAAGTTACCAATGCCCATGCTTTGACCGGAGGCCCCTACAACTCCCGCTAGCATGGGAGGGAGTTTGTTGACCAAGGAAAGCAAAATCACCGATGCAACCAGCAAGACGCAGAGGCTGTTCAAATCCGGGGTTCCAGCCGCGAACGCTCTGTAGTACTGGTCTAGGAATGACTTACCTACCCCGATTAACCTACTCGGCGTAGGCGGTCTTCCGCCTTTGTGCGAATCGGTGCTTCTGTACCTATCTCGATAGACCGCTGTACTAGTGCGGCCGCGCCTGGCTTAAGACCGAGCCTAATTTTCACAGCGTTCCACAGTCTTTTCATTGAGCTGAATCCCAATTCGATACCTCAACCTTTCAATGCAAGGGGATTGAAGCGACCCAGTCGCACTACACCGAATAGCTGAAAGCCCCTTGCTAGGGGCTTCGAAGCGAGTTGGTAGAGTAAATCAGCTGACGCGATGGTAGCCACCAGGCATACCACGCTTGGACATCACCCACTGCCAAAGCTGGATGTCCCTTGCTCTGAATGCGCCGGCGCATGAGAGCAGATAGTAACGCCACATTCGATAGAACCTTTCCCCGAGCTCACCCGCAAAACGAGGCCATTCGTGCTCGAACCGCTTTGCCCACTCCATCAGCGTGCGATCGTAGTCGGCGCCAAAATTGTGCACGTCCTCGACCACAAACAAGCCGTCAACAGCGTCACCGATCTGCCCCAGCGACGGCAGGTCTCCATTGGGGAAAATGTACTTGTCGATCCACGGATCGGGAACGCTATTGCGTTGGTTCTTCCCGATCGTATGCAGGAGGAACAGGCCATCATCCTTCAAGCAGCGCTGAGCGGTTTCCATGTAGATCCGATGGTTCTTGCGTCCCACATGCTCAAACATACCTACGCTGGCGATCCGGTCGAACTGCTCATCCACATCGCGATAATCCTGAAGGCGAAACTCAAGCGGAAGGTCTCGATATCGATGCTTGGCCCACTCCGCCTGGGCACGGGAGATGGTGACTCCGACGCACTCCACCCCGTAATGCTCCGCGGCATAACTCATGAAGCTTCCCCAGCCACACCCGATGTCCAGCACTCGCATTCCTGGTCGCAATTCCAGTTTGCGACAGATGAGATCCAGTTTGGCTGCCTGGGCTTCCTCCAGCGTCACCGCATCCTTCCAGTAACCACAGGTGTAAGTCATCCGGCTATCCAGCATCGAGGCATAGAAGTCGTTGCCTAGATCGTAGTGTTGCTCTCCGACTTCCCAGGCTCGCTGAGAGGTTTGTTTGTTCAGATAACGAGCTTTAAGGGAGTGAAAAAGCAGAGCGGTCGGGCTGACCTGGTCGACAACGCCGGAGCGAAGTAACCGTGCAAAAAACTCATCTAGTTCATCGCTGCTCCATTCGCCGTCCATATAGGCTTCGCCGAGACCAAGATTTCCATGGGCCAAAGCGCGTCGAGGCACATCAATGTTGTAGATTTTCATATCCCAAGGCTGGTCGCCATTGAGGGCTATATCGGCTTGCTCAAGTAGCGTGCGAACAAATCGGGTTGAGGAGCTCTCGCGGCCAGCGTCGAGGGTGGTCTGCGTGCTTGCATAATCAGTAGACATATACAGCTTCCTTTCTCGGTCTTCTCAGTGCTGCGGAGTTACTGGAAAGAGATCAGGTATGAAGCGTTAAAACTGCCTTTAATTCCTCGTATAGCCAACGCTGTGAAATGGTAGGAAGCCTTTCTTTAATGCGCTTAGCAACCCAATGTTGGCCTCGGGCTATAAACATTAAGCGCTCATCCATATCAGAAATGATCATGGTCTTTGCGTGGAAATCACTGATCTTCTTTGAAGGAACCGCTCCGAGTCGTTTCAGACTACGGCGTAGTCTCTGGCAACTGGCTGCCTCGGAGACATGGAGAGCTTCCAATTGCCGTATCAGCACTTCATTCCTGGCCTCCTTCAGGCTATCGACCATGATCAACGCCCCTGCGTGCTCTGCCTCCAGCAGCATTTGCAGCCAGTCGATGAGGTCGTTGCCGTCTTCGATGCCGTCGTCGGAAGAGCTTTTGAACGCCCCCATGGCTGTGGACTCGAAAGCACCTTGCTGTGTTGCAAACCCCTGCTTTTGTTCAGGGTGAGCGGTGATGGGAATCACAAGCTTGTCTGTGCGGTAGTTGCTCGGAACAGATAAATCTTCGCAGTTTTTATCAGAAAATTCAGACGGTGAATCAGTCATAAACCCTCCTTGCTTACTAAGCCTCATTGGGCGCGGCAATCATACTCAGAGGGATGCTGAGGGGATAACTCAAAAAAAATGCTGGATTGGTGCATTAATTTTGTGTTGATTAGCGTCGGTTTTTCTAAGCAGAATACGGCCGGCTCAACACAGTACTGAATCTTTCCCCCTGGCGCGTAGGTAGACTTGCGCTTGAGCCTTCCCGGGGTTATCCGGGAAGGCATTTTTTCAGTATTCAAACAGTGCCCTGACAGCACGTTTCAGGGTGACAGGAAGTGAGACCCAGATTCTTTTATGTATCCACGACCTAGTTGACGAGACATAACCTAACAAGGACATTGTCGTGGTAGATTTTTATATTTCAGCGATCAAGTTCAACTCTGACCAAACCTTTATTGAACAGGTTAAAGTGAGACGGAACACTGGCAGCCAAATAGGGCCTGAGCTTCTCGCCGACCGGGCATTTATTGCCGACTTGATCACAGTGGGTGACATCAAGTTCAAGACTTTGGTCCGGGGCCAGAAAGGGTGGCTGCCTGGAGCAGATATTTTTGTAGCCCGAGGCTTGTATTTGGTAACAGACGCGCACGCACCCGCAAGGCTCAATTTGCACAATCTTCCACGATTCTGAAAGCTAGCGCGCGCCCTGCCAGACACCGATCGGAGCGGTTCCGACATGCTCGGTCAATTCTTTGGTGAACCATGAAAAAAGAGATGAGCGTCGACGACGCACTGCTGCTCCTGCTGCTTGCGGAAAAAATCCATGGCACAGATGCCAGCATACGCCGCGTTGCCAAAAACATCGTGAAGAAGGTGCCTCGTAGTCGTAGAGACGTGCTGTACAAGCTCATCGACGCCAAGTCGCCGCTCGGGCAAATCCGCTACATCGCTATGAACATCGATGAACAGACGCGACGGCGACTTGCTACCTAATGACTGAACGCTGCGCCCCCACGACGGTACCCAGAGGGACATCTCGATTGTCATAGCACGCATCGACTGCGACTGAATCGGCCAGTGCCGATCGCATCCATTTAGGCATCGTGCAGGCCATGAGCGTTCTAAGTTCCTCGTCGCTAAGTGCGTTTTCAATTTTACTGATGGTCAGGTTAGTTAGCCCTTCTTTTCCAAGATAAAACAATGCAGTAAGGGCCAGCCCCACTTTAGTTCCAGCGTGCTGCAGCCGTTGCCGAGAAGCATGGCGCAAGCGAACCACTGCATTACCCATCCTGATTTCGCGCGTCGGTCCGCTAGTGTAGTAGGTTGGTAGAATCTGCATCTGAGTGCTTAGTCCCAGCCGGCGAGCAGCTTCTACTCCGTGTAGCTGAACAATTTCGCCTCTTGACCTGGTGATCGCCTCCATAACTGAAATAGGGTTAGCTCGAACCTTCTTACCTGTGTACTCGCTATGCTTGGGACGCATGTAGACGCCGCGCGCAACTCGCTCAAGGAGGCCATTGAGCACCATGCGAGACAGCGCTTTATAAACCGAGGACTGGGACCCTGCTTGCGCGAATAAAGCACCGACAAAGGGCTTGCCCTTGGGCATGTATCTGATTCGTTTTGAGATAGACTCTGCGACAGACATCGCTGACTCCTGCTCTATGGGCGGCATCGGATAAAAGCACTAGCTCCAACCTAGCTGCTCCCCAGTTGAACTCGGCTTTAGTCGACACGATACACACGCACGAGTAGTACCTCTTCGAGGATGCAACGCAGATACCATTCACTACGGCGCTAAGGGTAAATACCCTGCTCAATTCGTTCCAAAAGCGTACCTACTACTTCAAAGCCTGACGTTGTTGCCAGAATGCAGCAAGGCAACTGATACCTTAACCCGATCGCTGGTTTGTAGAGCCAATGCTCAGCAAGCACGCGGCTTCCAAGAACGCGCGTTGCTAGCAATATCGTCTGCTCGCACCTTCCCAGGAAGCATCGGTGGGCGATGCTCCAACATCCCAATGGAAAGTGGTTGCAAAATGCCAGTATCTGCTGCTCGCTCATTTGCATTCCTCAGCCGTGCATGAATTTCTCACCCTGCCAGTCGACCAACGGGCTCCATTCTCTTGCCTGTTCGGGCAGCAATGTCAAGAAAGCGTCCTTCCGTTCCGGTCCGACCCTGCAGAAGCTTCCGGGCGGTGCTTTCATACTCCGATTTTGTACGCCACTTTTCAGTTTTTACCCTCCGCCGGCCCTTCATTGCTGCTCCTCGTAGCTAGGACTCTTGGTCACTTGAGGCGTCCGCTAGATTTCCGACATTGGTGCGACCTACTGTGCATCACGGAGCAAGCCGCGACCAATCTAAGCATGCAGCGGTGTAGGCGCGGAATCCACATCAGTCCGGTAGCGTCTCACAGAGTTCCACGCGGACTCGCTCCATGACTGAATCCAGGGTGGCCTTCTCGTCCATAAAAAGGTAGCACTGCATCAAAATCGTCAGTGGATGAACGTTCATGACAGACGCGAGTCCGTGAACCATTTCCAAAGATGGACCCTTTCCTCCGGCTTCCAATTGGCTGAGGTAGGTTTGGCTGGTGTGGCCCCCAAAGGCTTCTTGGCTGAGACCTCGGGATTTCCGAAGCAGTCGCATTGCCTGCCCAAACGCCTGTTTCAGCTCCATTTTTTTCCTTCCTACAAAAGGAATGATGAAGCCGTCTTGAACGTCAGACATCCATTAACTATTGTTAATATTTTGAGGATTTGTTCGATGTTCAAGACCTACAAACATGCCGAGCTCAGCCCAGCCGTCTTCGGAGAGCCTTACACCCGTCACTGGCAATTTATCGAGCTGGAGCTACACCACCCGTGGTTTTACGTGGAACTGGTACGCGATTATGGTGATGATGTTGTGGGCAGCATGCTGATGATCCCCACGGTGCCGATCCTTCAACAGATGCTTTCGGAGCTAGATGAGCACTCGTGGTTCGCGCAGGCACACCTCATGTCTCCTGGTCACATGAGGGGAGAGACTCACTGGGTGATGGAGCCACTAGAAGAGGTTAGCGTTGCCGAAGACGCATCGGGAACGATAGAGGGCTACATCTATAAGGTGGTAAGCGGGTCATGTTATAGCGTCAATTACTCGCCGCTGCGCGATAACCTCAGGGTTAGAGAGATAATTTTTTCAGCTAAGCGCGATTTGCGCGTACCCGAGTGAACTAGGAGGCTTGCATTTTTAGTTGTCGTAATTTTTATAGGTTTCGAGTAAGCTCACATTGGAGAGCAACTGGCAAAATAATCAAGAAGGTTATCTCGGTACGAGCATGACCTTTGTGAAACTCGTAAGCACGCTCGTTTCAATTGATTTTTCCGGTGCCTGCTAGGCTTTGAAATATGCCCCCATTAGGGGCAGAAATTTATTTGGTTTTTATTAAGTCGATTACGTTTTTATTCGTGTTGCCCGTTTCGATAATCTCTGTAAGCTGTTTCTTTAGATAAAAGTTTTCGTATTCCAATGATGCAATTTTGGCCAGTGCTTTTTCGTATTTTTCTCGGAAGCTGTCTCTCTGTACTATTGCTGATTTTTTAAGTGTTTTTTGCTTCTCTATTTTTTGCAAGTTTGAATCATTTCTGGTTTCTTGTGGCTTGATGGCCGCTGCCTTGATGTCCAATATTAACTGTGCGTGCTCGGCTCTGCTTTTTTTGATAGAGCCTCTTTTGCGACCTGCCTCCAGGGCAACAGTGTCATTGTTGATTGAAGAGCCTTTGGGAAGTATGCTCGGTCTGTTCTCAATCAACCGCAGTAAAGCTGCACGGTACTCATGAATCGCGCTCACTCCACTTCCTCCATTTTTTTGAGCAGTTCTCGGTTTTTCAGCTTTTCATTAAGTGAGTTGATTTCAAGCTCTAGCTGTTTGTATTGAGGATTGTTTTTAGGGAAAAAATTCTGCTGCCTTATTAAGTTGTCGATCCCTTTTTTGATTTTCTTCAAGCTTTGATCGTCGTTTAGGATCGCTTTCTCACAATCGAGACATGCGAATATGCTTGTAAAAGAAATTTTGTTGCAGTGCTCTAAATTAGTACATCCCCCGAGTGGTCCTCTTTTATATACCATATCACCTTTGAGAAATTTTTTCTCCGTCAACGATCTGTCCGTTGAAATAATCAATGGCTGCCCTTTATCTCTAGCCTGCTGAATACGATTGCCCTCACCACCCCACAAACGGCCTGATGTGCTGATCACGTCATTGTCATAATTCATAAATTGGACAGCTCTTCGCTCATGCTCTAGCTCCTCCAGCCAGCCTCGAGCATCGTCTGATTGCAGAAAATTAACTGCAAAAATGCTACCCTTTCGGTAATAAGAGGCCATGGCTTCCGTTAGTTGCTTGAACTGGAGAGCGATTGACCCTAAAGAAAGCATGCCGGACCGAGCACCATAAACAGCGAGTGCCCGTCTACATTGATGAGTAGCAAGGGGCCAAGGCGAGCCAATTGTCAGAGTTGGATCTTCCCTCCAGTTTCGGAAGCCATCAAACATCTCCAGTTCGCGAATATCTTCTTCGCAAATATTCAACGCAGGAATTTTTGATATAAGGGCTGAGTGTGCCGAGTTACATATGCTATTAGCTGTAGGTGCTCCTTCGAAGTGCCAGGTATGCTTGTTTGCGATTACGGTATTAGTTTTTCTGGAAACGCGTCCGGGGAAAAGTGGGTACTGAGATCTGATCTGATCATCCCAGTCGCACGTAAGTGCTGATATCCTGCCGACTGACGTAGCCGCTCCCACGCCTTTTTCAACGATCTCGTGCGTTACCCAAAAAGTATCCGTATGATTCTGTCCAGCTATTTTTGAGGTGAATCCTTTCAATATTTTGAAAGAAGCTGTTCCTGCTTTGATCGAGGTGTAAGTGTCAGCTGGTAAAAAATTTGCCTCGTTGTCTCGCATACCGGAAAACAAGTGAATCCAGTATTTTGCTGCCGCGTGAACAATGCCGATATAGTTAGCTAGCTGTTTCCAGTTTGTGACGGATTGGCGCTCGAAAAACTTTGTAAGCCCGAGATCTTCTGTCGCAAGTTTCCAAGGGATGACCTTCTTACTTCGCCGGCTATGAGTCTTGGATGCACCATAAGCTTTATGCTTTAAGCGATTGTCGTGCAGTTCAATAATTCTTGAGGCGTGCTGGTTGAAATCATCGAGTATTATATGAAGCCCGATGATCAGTTCGCCGTAGATTCGCGAAGGAATAAGTTTTGTCTGAGAGGGCTCGTTGAGTTTGGCCTTGGGGTATTTATTGTAAATGACCTCAAGTCTTTCAAGTAGTTGATAGTTTAGTGGGGCGATTAAAAAGTCGCTATGTCTTGCTCGAATCGAGAACAAATCTCGTAGAACTGCAAGGAGTGCCTTCATTGTCTTAGGGCTGAGTGTAGAGAAACTGGAAATAAACGACGGATAATACTTGGGCTCGTTGAATAGTTCTGTTAGAGTGGTTCTATTGGTCAAGGCTAGTCTGGCTAATTTGCGAAGGAGTACAATTCGTGTTGAGTTAACCTTTCTGGGCGACCCCGAAAGATAGAGTCTCGCCATTTGTGTAATTTTAAGCTCTTGAATAATGGTTTTTTTTAGCGGGCTGTCAGTGTCGCTCCAGTTTGAAAAATTATAGACGCACTTATTTTTTGGGCAGTAAACTCGCACGTCCCATACATCGTCTCTGAAACGAGAGATTACTTGTCCCGCAGCATCAATTGATATGACGAGGTCATCATCAGGAGTAAGGTAATCTTGTGCGGGTAAGCTCATCAATGGCATGTGAGCTTGGCTGCGTATGCTAAATGCGATTTTTTCTGAATTCAAACTACTATCCCTACATAAGCCATGGTGTCTAGGTGAATTGCCCAAAATGGATCTAGGTCGCCGGAGTCTACTTCACCTTTCAACCGGTCGATCATCAACGGCATTGCGACATCACTATCAGCAACCATCGAAAGGATTTCATCAATCCTGTGAATGGATGGACCAAACTTCAATTCCCAGTGGTCATGGTCTTGATCCTGTTTGGCTGCTGTGATGATATATCGCAAAGATAAGAGGCGGCGAATATCTTCTTCGTCAGCATGAACCGCGTAGAAGTCGCAAAATAAGCAAGTTTCGGGAGAGCGGCATGAAGGCACGGGGGCGTCTTCAGTAAATCCTGCGCTACGGCGCGGTTGAGAATCAGCGGCCTTGTCACAGCTTCCTACGCCGATGACCTCTTCGGGCTTCTTTTCTAAAATCATACGCACAGGTATATGATCGACCTTTCGAGAGCGAGCAATGGCAGCTGCGTGTATAGAGTCAAATAAGTGTGAAACTTGACCCGCAAACTCTTCTAGTGACGGTCTCGCATAAGTTCGTGAGACGGTGCGCTCCGTGTTATTAAGTTTTTCTGCGGTCAAAGCGGTATCGCCGCCGCTTTTACTAATATAACCATAGCTCACATTCTTCCGCCACTGCGTTGCGGAAACCCATGAGATATGCGGACAATATTTTCGAAGAATGGCTTTAAAGGTCGCGAACGAACTTGTGCCAACATAACCCACGCTGTTAGTCCCTTTCGGCCTAACGGCAAACAAGCGCGGTGATTCTTCGTCATCAAGAAGCCAGTTGCGTATCTCGATGATGTTCCTAAATATAGGTGTAAAGCGTGCGCCGAACTCTGGCGTGACTGTTTTACCCTGGGCGCGAGGCTTTATTCCGAAAAATCGTCTACCTTGTGTGCTAGGGACAACTTCACAGTCATCTATGTTAAGGTTTTGCGCCACACTCAAGTTGCAGCCTGTGGCAGCTATAAATGCCATCATTCCGGCCGTCATTGCGTGATTTGCAATCTGGAGGCGGATGGGAGAGCGCTTATTGTTATTGCTTTCGATATGATTTCGCTTCGACTGTTCGTAGCCTGATTTGTAGAGGAATTCACTCCCGTCATCAGGAAGATTGTATTCATTTTTTACCACGTCCCAGCTTGGATATGTTGGGCTTGAATCCAGCAGGCTGATAATACTAATACTTGCATTTTTGCTTTTATTGCTGCCTTGGTGAAGGTTGTACAGATAAAAGGGTTTGGTTCCTGGGGATTCAAGTTTCATTGGGAAACTTTCCTCCGCCACCAAGATTCGATGAGCTTCATTGATGAAGGAGATGAGCGTCGCAAATGTCCGGGCCTGCGTGTCTTCGCTCAACTGTTTTAAATTGACATGTTTATTTCCAGCTTTTTGAATGATTAAGGGCGCGAACGCAGCTATCTCTCGTTCGTGAACACTTGTGGCCAAGGAAACAACCTGCCGCGCTACCGTTTGCATTCGCGCAGCTGTACTGGTTGCAATGGATTTCCCCCTCATAGATGGATTGTTTAGTCTATGTAGTAAATGTTTGGTGTATCCGATATAAGCCTCATGTGAAACTTTTAGTATGGAGCCTGGGTTTTCCGTTGGTTGGCTATCAATCCAGTCAAATAAGTATTTTGTTTCGTTGTAGAAACCTACTGTGGAAGCGAAGCTCTTATGTGATCTGGCACGCTCTATCAATTTGCTTACAATCGGAACGCGGTCTTTATCTAGAGAGTCAACTCTGACCAGCATTCCAGCATACATAGCTTGCTTATTGTTTGGGCCCTTTTTTCTGTATCTATAACACAGTGATCCAAAGTCTAAATGCCGCTTTCCGTTCGAGGATATATTGCTGCTCGCTATTACAGTGAGATGAGGGTGGAGCGCTTCGACGGCTTCGGCTTTATGTTCAATTATAGTGATAGGTCGTAGGCTGTAATCAATTGCCATGGCTTATGTTGCAATGTTCACGTAATTGAAGAGGGACTGCTCATATTCGCTTTGTACGTGTGACTTCCACTCTAAACGGGACTTGTAGTTAAGGTACTGCATTGTGGTCGCCTTGTCTCGATGTCCCATTCGTTGCTGTACATAGTCCAGCGCTGAAGTTATGGGTTTGTCGCCTAGATGCTTCAGTTGGGCTTCTAGGAGGTTCATTCCAAACGTGGCTCTCAAGTCATGAAATCTAAAGCTTTGGAAGTCCGGTTGCTCTTCAAGAATGCGAGGCAAAAGAATTTCATGGATGTGCTGACGAATTGAACCACCATCTTGAATAGAGGCACCTTTCGCTCGATCCGTGAGAAAAGTATTTCGATTCACATCAGGGTTTTGCCTGTCATATAGTTCTTTTTTGCTGGTGTAGTAGGGTACACCGCTTTTACTCAGGAATAGATAGTTATCTTCAGTGTCTCCATAGTATGAGCGTTCGCGTCGCTTTATTGCTTCGCTGCTATGGCTGTATATCAATAAATCCTTAACAAGCCACCCAGGCAACAGAAGAGTCATTGGGCTCCCTTTCTTGGTATCTATCAGTGTGCCTGCGCCTACCGGAAGCCGGAGATTCCCGTCGCCATCTAATTTCAGGTTTAAATTTTTCGCTCTAAGAGTCCCCACGGTTTGAATTCGAGCGCCCGTGAATAACGCTAAGTAAAACATCAACTGGTATTCACGGGAGGAGGAGAGCAAGGCTTTCAGTACGAACTTCTGGTCTGTGACAGTGAGCGGGCGTAGAGCGCCGCCATCTTGAATGTATTCAGCTTGACTAGGTTTTTGCGGAATTGGAATTACAAGATTATGTGATTGGACATTAATAATGTTCTGGGTTCCGTATTTTGAAGTGATTTGAATTTTCTTATGCACTTCGTCAAATGGCGGGTTAGGGATTTCACTTTTTTGAATAATGCCCCATTTCACTATGTCCCTATAAAATCTAGCAATTGCATTTATGCGAGTGCTTGCTGTGCTGGTCGATATGTGACCTTGGTCGCGAAGCTCTATAAGATGCTTGTGGTAGCGAAAAGTAACTTTGAGACGATTGTTCTGAGGAAGGTGTAAGAAATTCAAGTCCTCGTCTTCGAGGAATCGTAAATAGTTGAGGAGGTGATCTGCAATGCTTCGGTAGGTTCTCGATTCGTACCCGTGTTCACGCTGAAGCTTGCAAACTAGATATAAGTTAGCAATAGACCACGGTTCATTATTGCTTTGGATGATGACTGGAAAGTTTGGGTAGTAGCCATTCTCTGCAGGCCATGCCAAATAATCTGGTCTTGGAGGGCTGGATGAGTCGAATGTGTTCTCGTATGTTTCATAGCGCGTATGCATTAACCTGAATTGGGGTATGAGCACACGGTAAGCACTGGAATTATACCGAGACCGATTGAGATCACGGTTTTTGGCTGAACTAAACATAGATGTCCGAAAAATGATCTTTGTCCATATTTTCCTACATGTGGATCTTGTGGTCAACATTGCTACATGTGGACTGTGATCGGCGACCCCCTGACCAAGAAAGCCATGGTCGTCGACCCGGGTGGTGATGTGGACAAGATCCTTGCCCGCCTGCAGGTCCACGGCCTGACGCTGGTGAGCATCATCCACACCCATGCGCACTTCGACCACTTCCTCGCGTCAGGCAAGCTCAAGGAGCTGACGGGTGCCACGCTGCACCTGCACAAGGACGACCAGATGCTGTGGGACAACCTTGAGATGCAGTGCCAGATGTTCGGCGTACCTTACACCCCGGTACCGGCACCGGACCGCTGGCTGGGTGATGACGAAGAACTGGCCTGCGGCTGCGGTGTGGCGTTGCACACGCCAGGCCATACCCCGGGCTCGATGAGCTTTTGGTTCGCCGACGCCAAGTTGTTGATTGCCGGTGACACCCTGTTCCGCCGGGGGATTGGCCGCACCGATTTGTGGGGTGGCGACCAGCGGGCAATCGTGCGTTCCATCAAGGAGCGGCTGTACCGGCTGGACGAAGAGGCCATCGTGGTGACCGGCCACGGGCCCGACACCCGTTTGGGCGACGAGATGCGGGAAAACCCATTCGTGCGTGCCTGATGGCACATGAAGGCACTTTCATGGAATTTTTCGTTGCCGATGCGTTCCAAGGCTGGCATAGAACCCTTTGGGATCTGCCGCATTTATGAATTTCAGTAGGAGCTTGTCCATGTTCACCATGCGTCGTCTGATTATCGTCGCAACCGCCGCTGCACTGATGACCGGCTGTGCCGGCCAGAACCCCTACGACAACCAGGGTCAGGCGCAGGGCTCCACAGGGATGAGCAAGACCGCCAAGTACGGCGGCCTGGGGGCGCTGGCCGGTGCCATCGCCGGCGCTGCCATCGACCACAACAACCGTGGCAAGGGTGCACTGATCGGTGCTGCCGCTGTGGGTGCCGCTGCAGCCGGTTATGGCTATTACGCCGACAAGCAGGAAGCCGAGCTGCGCGCGCAAATGGCCAATACAGGTGTGGAAGTGCAGCGTCAGGGTGACCAGATCAAGCTGATCATGCCGGGCAACATCACCTTCGCCACCGACTCGGCCAACATCGCCCCAAGCTTCTACTCGCCGCTGAACAACCTGGCTGGCTCGTTCAAGCAATTCAACCAGAACACCATCGAAGTGGTTGGCTTCACCGACAGCACGGGCAGCCGCCAGCACAACATGGACCTGTCCCAGCGCCGTGCGCAGGCGGTCAGTACCTACCTGACTTCGCAGGGTGTGGATGCCTCGCGTATCTCTGTCCGTGGCATGGGCCCGGACCAGCCGATCGCCAGCAATGCTGACGCCAATGGTCGTGCGCAGAACCGCCGTGTGGAAGTGAACCTGAAGCCGATTCCGGGTCAGCAGTATGAGCAGCAAGGTCAGGTTCAGCAGTATCCCTGATTGACCTTCAGGGCTGCTTTGCGGCTCTGTGGGAGCGGGCAATCCCGCTCCCACAAAGCTTGCAAAGAAGCCTCTGCTTTTAGCGCGCCACGCTGGCCTGAATCGCCGTCAGGGCAATGGTATGCACGATATCGTCAACCTGCGCCCCACGCGGCAAGTCGTTCACCGGTTTGCGCAAACCCTGCAGCATCGGCCCCAGGCTGACCCCGTCGGCACTGCGCTGCACCGCCTTGTGGGTCGTATTGCCGGTATTCAGGTCGGGGAACACGAACACCGTGGCGCGCCCGGCCACCGGGCTCGCCGGCGCCAGCTCTCGTGCGATCGCCGGGTTGGCCGCTGCGTCATACTGCAACGGCCCATCGATCAGTAGCTCCTGGGCCGCGTCCTGCGCCAGGCGTGTCGCTTCGCGCACTTTCTCGACTTCTTCATCGCTGGCCGAATCGCTTGAATAACTGATCATCGCCACCCGTGGCGCGATGCCGAAGGCCTGCGCCGATTCGGCACTCTGCTGGGCAATCTCCGCCAGCTCGGCAGCGCTTGGGTGCGGGTTCATCACGCAGTCGCCGTACACCAGTACCTGCTCGGGGAACAGCATGAAGAACACCGACGAGACCAGGCTCGAGCCGGGTGCGGTCTTGATCAGCTGCAGGGCCGGGCGGATGGTGTTGGCCGTGGAGTGCACCAGGCCCGAGACCAGGCCGTCTACTTCGTCCAGGGCCAGCATCATGGTGCCGATCACCACCGGGTCTTCCAGCTGCTGCTCGGCCATCGGTGCGTTGAGGTTCTTGCTTTTGCGCAGCTCGACCATGGGTTCCACGTAGCGCCCGCGAATCAGTTCGGGGTCGAGAATCTCCAGCCCTGGCGGCAACGTGATGCCCTGGGCGCGGGCCACGGCGTCGACGTCTTCGGGTTTGGCCAGCAGCACGCAGCGGGCGATGCCGCGGGCCTGGCAGATGGCTGCGGCCTGCACCAACAGTGGCTCGGCGCCTTCTGGCAGGACGATGCGCTTGTTGGCTTGCTGCGCACGCTGGATCAGCTGGTAGCGGAACACTGCCGGCGACAGGCGCAGTTCGCGCGGCGTGCCGCAGCGTTGGTGCAGCCAGGCCGCGTCGAGGTGGCTGGCGACGAAGTCGGTGATGAACTCGGCACGCTCGCGGTCGTCCACCGGGATTTCGCGGTTCAGCGAGTTGAGCTGGTTGGCGGTGTCGTACGAGCCGGTGCTGACCGAAAGGATCGGCAGGCCGGCCTGCAGTGCACCGCGGCACAGGCCGAGGATGCGCACGTCAGGCTTGCTGTCGCTGGTCAGCAGCAAGCCGGCCAGGGGGACGCCATTGATCGCTGCCAGGCTGACAGCGAGGATGATGTCGTCGCGGTCGCCCGGGGTTACCACCAGGGTACCCGAGGTCAGTAGCGGGACCGTGTTGGCCACCGTGCGTGCACAGATGATGATCTTGCTCATGCGCCGCTGCTCGTAATCGCCGGCATTGAGCACCTGGGCGCCGAGCAGCTCGGCCACATCGCGTGTCCGCGGTGCGTTCAGCTCGGGCTGGTAGGGGATGCAGCCAAGCAGGCGGAAGTCATTGCCACGCAGCAATGGCGAGTGCTCGCGCAGGCGGGTGGCGAAGTCCGCCATGCTCTCGTCGGTACGCACCTTGTTGAGGATCACCCCGAGCACTTTCGGGTCGCGTGGGCCGCCAAACAGTTGGGCCTGCAGTTCGACCCGCCCAGACAGCTCGCTGAGCACTTCGTTTTCCGGGGCCGATACCAGGATTACTTCGGCATCCAGGCTCTTGGCCAGGTGCAGGTTGACCCGTGCTGCGTAGCTGGCGTGGCGTGTGGGCACCATTCCCTCGACCACAACCACGTCATTGCCGACGCAGGCTTGCTGGTAGAGGCGGATGATTTCTTCAAGCAGCTCGTCCAGTTGGCCATCGCCGAGCATGCGCTCGACGTGGGCCAGGCTCAGTGGGACCGGTGGCTTGATGCCGTGGGTGCGGGCGACCAGTTCGGTGGAGCGCTCGGGGCCGGTGTCACCCGGGTGGGGCTGGGCGATAGGCTTGAAGAAGCCGACCTTCAGGCCGGCACGCTCCAAGGTGCGCACCAGGCCCAGGCTGATCGAAGTCAGGCCGACACCAAAGTCGGTCGGCGCAATGAAAAATGTCTGCATGCGTGCTTCTCGAAATAAGCGGTGCAAGAAATTAACGGTCAAGGGTAGCGCTATCGGCCCCTTGTGCGCACCAGCCGCAAGCGAAAGGCTGGCCGATGTGCTGCGCACGTTGTGCCGGGTCGAGCACCCAAGGGCGTGCCTGCCACGGCGGCTGGTGGCGCAGGTGCTGGGTATGGCCGCACGAAAGTTCCACCACCCAGTGGCCTTCTTCGTCCTGATGAAAGCCGTTGATCCGACTGATGGGCCGTTGCTCGTCTGCACCACGTTCGCAATCGGACGATGGCAAGGTTACACTTGTCCGCTCTACATTCTTTTGCAAAAGGTCTTGCCCCATGCTGATCGCCGCCAACAAGGCTGTCTCCATCGACTATACCCTGACCAACGACGCCGGGGAGACCATCGACAGCTCCGCCGGTGGCGCGCCGCTGGTTTACCTGCACGGTGCCGGCAACATCATCCCGGGCCTGGAAAAAGCCCTGGAAGGCAAGCAGGCTGGTGACGAGCTGAACGTTTCCATTGAACCTGAAGAGGCCTACGGCGAGTACCTGGCCGAACTGGTCAGCACCCTGAACCGTAGCCTGTTCGAAGGTGTCGACGAGCTGGAAGTGGGCATGCAGTTCCACGCTTCGGCGCCGGACGGCCAGATGCAGATCGTCACCATCCGCGACATCGACGGCGACGACGTCACCGTTGATGGCAACCACCCACTGGCCGGTCAGCGCCTGACCTTCCAGGTCAAGGTTGTGAACGTGCGTGACGCCAGCGACGAAGAAATCGCTCACCGTCACATCCACGGTGAAGGTGGCCATCACCACTGATTTTCTGCGCTAAGCTCAGAAAGTCGCCAGGCGCTCGGGCAAGCCGATTTGCCTTCCTACGGGAGGTGAACGGTTTGGACGAGCGCCTTTTTAGTGGGCGAAATTCGCCTGCACGGCAACCGGGAACCTGAGAGGGGATTTCATCATGAGTGCATTTCACGACCTGAAACTGGAAGCGCTGAACGGCGGAGAGCTGCCCCTCGCACCCTTCAAGGGCCAAGTGGTGCTGGTGGTCAACGTCGCCTCCAAATGTGGCCTGACGCCACAATACAAGGCCCTGGAAAACCTCTACCAGATCTACAAGGACAAGGGCTTCAATGTGCTTGGCCTGCCGTGCAACCAGTTTGCCGGGCAGGAGCCGGGTAGCGAAAAGGAAATCCAGGACTTCTGCAGCCTCAACTACGGGGTCAGCTTCCCGCTGGGGAGCAAGCTGGAGGTCAACGGGCCGCAGCGCCATTCGTTGTACCGCCTGCTGGCGGGTGAGGGTGCCGAGTTCCCCGGTGACATTACCTGGAATTTCGAGAAGTTTCTGGTGGGCAAGGATGGCCGGGTGCTAGCGCGTTTCTCGCCGCGCACGGCACCGGATGACCCAGCGGTGGTGCAGGCCATCGAGAAAGCCCTGGCCTGAAGAGTGCCTGACCTGATGTTTTGGCACCTGTGAGATCGAGTGCCGCGCGGGCGGCGCTGGATCTCACAGGCGCTGCAAACATTGCGCAGAACGCCCAGCCGTAGCACCAGGTTGCCGGCATGCGCTGTTCAGATACCCCTCGAACTGTTCGACAATCGCCGGCCAGCCCTGACGGCTGGCATGCTGTCGCGCATTCAGGCGCACCCTGCGCAAGGTCTCCACTTCTTCCAGCAACCAGCACGCTGCATCGACAAACGCCGCCTGGTCCCCCGGCATGGCCAGCGCGCCACTGTGGCCATGGCGAATATGCTGCGCGGCGGCCGCCTCGTCATAAGCAACTACCGCCAACCCTGAGGCCATGGCTTCGAGCACCACATTGCCGAAGGTTTCGGTCAGGCTCGGGAACAGGAACAGGTCGCCGCTGGCATAGTGCTCGGCCAGTCGTTCACCGCGCTGGGCGCCGCAAAACACGGCGTCCGGTATCTCTTGTTCAAGCCTGGCGCGCTGAGGCCCGTCGCCGACCATGATCAGGCGCAGGCGCTTCTGTGGATAGGTCGTGCGTAATGCCTCAAAGCAAGGCCTTAGGAGGCCTAGGTTCTTTTCCGCCGCCAGTCGCCCGACATGCAGTACGGCGATATCCTCCGGGCCTAGCCCCCAGCTTTCGCGCAGGGCCTGGCTGCGCCGGGCTGGATTGAACAGGCAGGCATCGACCCCTCGGGCCAGCAGCTCCAGGCGTTCGAAGCCGCGACGCTCCAGCTCCAGGCGCTGGCTGGCACTCGGCACCAAGGTGATTGCCGTGCGCCGATGGAACCAGCGCAAGTAGTGAGTGAGCAGGCGCGCCAGCAGGCCAAGGCCGTACTGGCCGGAATACTGCGGGAAGTTGGTGTGAAAGCCACTGACCACTGCCACCCCCAGGCGTCGGGCCGCGCGTAGGGCGCTGAGCCCCAGCGGCCCCTCGGTGGCGATGTACAGTACATCCGGGCGCTGCCGGCGCCAGCGGCGCAACAGCTTGTGCATCGACACCTCGCCCCACTGCAAACCCGGGTAGCCCGGCAGCGCCCAGCCACGGCACAGCATCAGGTGCGGGTCGTTGTACGCGTGCCCTTCGCCTGCCTGGCGTGGGCGCACCACCTCGACCTCATGGCCGCGTTGGCGCAACCCTTCACTGAGGCGGCCAAGGGTGTTGGCCACGCCATTGATCTCGGGTGGGAAGGTTTCGCTGACCAAGGTAATGCGTAGGGCGGGTGTATTCATGACAAAAAGTTTCCGCCTGCCGGGTTGCGCTAATGTGACCGCTTTGTGACGTAAAGATGACGCCTGACCGCTGGCACGTTTGCCTTCATGAATATTTCCTCGCACAGCACTCAAGAAGGTGTCCCCGGCAGCCGATGAAGATGCATTCCACTACGTGATGCGCTCCAGGAGAGCGGTGATGTTCAACAACAAGCTCAAGCAAGAAATCCGGCAACTGCGCGAAGACCTGATGTCCATCGAACAGGTCAAGAGTAGTCTCGACAGCGAGATGCTGGTGCTGCAGCTCGACCCTCAGGGACGGATCGAGATGGTCAACGGCAACTTCGAGAGCGAGATGCTCTACCGTGCCGAACAATTGCTTGGACGCAATATCGAGGACATCGTCCCCGCCCACGTAAAGTCGCTGGACTTCTACCAGCGCATGAAAAGTGCGATCAGCCGTGGCGAACACCTGAACGGTGCGTTCCGTCTTCTGCGGGGCAATGGTCAGGAAGCCTGGCTGCGCTCGATCCTGCAGCCGGTGAAGAACAGCGAGGGGCGCATCAAGTACTTCACCCTGCATTCCAGCGACCTGACCCGAACCATTGAGACCTCACGCGAGCACGAAAGCCTGATCAAGGCCCTGATGCGCTCTACTGCGGTGATCGAGTTCGACCTCGACGGCATCATTCTCACTGCCAACGATCGTTTCCTGGCCACCGTCGGCTATCGCCTGGAGCAGATTCGCGGTAAGCACCACCGCATGTTCTGCGAACCGCAGGAGGTCAATTCGGCTGGCTACCAAGCGTTCTGGGACAGGCTGCGCCGTGGCGAATATGTTGCCGAGCGCTTCAAGCGCATCGATGCCCATGGCCGGGTGATCTGGCTGGAGGCCTCGTACAACCCGATCTTCGATGCCCACGATGTGCTGTACAAGGTGGTCAAGTTCGCCACCGTGATCACCGACCAGGTCAACCAGGAGCTGGCAGTGGCCGAGGCAGCAGATGTCGCCTACAACACCTCGCTGGGTACCGATGTCAGTGCTCGCAAGGCCACCGAAGTGGTCACCCAGACTGTCACCGTGATGCGTGGACTGGAGGCTTCGATGCAAGAGGCCGCCGACGGCATCCAGGCGCTGGATACCCAGTCGCGGGTGATCGGTTCGATCATCAAGACCATCAGCGACATTGCCGGGCAGACCAACCTGTTGGCCCTTAACGCGGCCATCGAAGCCGCCCGTGCCGGTGAGCAAGGGCGGGGCTTTGCCGTCGTTGCCGACGAAGTGCGCCAACTGGCCTCTCGCACCAGCACCGCCACCGAAGAAATCGCCCGGGTGGTACAGCAGAACGAACAACTGGCGCAGGCGGCAGTGTCGATCATCGACACCAGCAAGCGCCAGGCCGAACAGGGGCTGGCGCTGGCGGATGAGACGGGCAGCGTGATTGTCGAGATCCAGGACGGGGCGAAGCGGGTAGTGGACGTAGTGGGGCAGTTTTCCAGCCGGTTGAGTCTTTGATATGGCTTGGGGTTTGTAATGGCCATGGGATCGAGCTTCGTCTGCGCGGCGCTCGATCTCAAGAACGATAAAAATTTCCAGCCTTACCCACAGCAACAACTGAACAGCTGAACTTCGCCGAGCATGCCGGAAACGAAGTCGCAGTTTCCTACAACTGACTCAGAAACCTCCGATCCGAATCCATGATGGGATTTCCCCCTGCACACGTTGTCAGGGAGACACCTCATGTACCTGGATTACCTCGTGCCCTCCTGGCACGAGATCGAGTCACGTGTCATCGCCATGGTGGGCTACCCAAGCGGTGGCCAGTTCCGCACCAGCCTCAATGAAGAGGTCGCCTCACTGGGCCTCAACCTGCGCCGGATCGAAGCTGTCCGCACAGCCTTCTACCACGCCGAATGGCAGGCGGCGCACCTGCTACGCCAGCGCTTCGCCGACCTCGACATCAACAGCATCGTCGACGAACTGCTGAGGGTCGTGCAGCAGATGGCGATGATCGTCGTCGGCAGCACCGTTACCGGTGGCCTGCTTGGCGCAGGGGGCGGCGCATTCGCCGGCGGCGCCGGAACCATACCGTTCGCTGGCGCAGGCGCGGCCATGGGCCTCAAGGTCAGTGGTTGGATCCTTGGCGCGCTGGGGCTGGCTTGCATTGCCGAGTTCTTCATCGAGGGCTTGCCCAGAGAGCGAGAAAAAAGGAGCAAGAATTTATCAAGGAAAGATTGAAAAAGAGCTCAGGAAAACCATGGGCCCATTTGAAACGCAACGGGTTGCAATAGAAAAAGCCAGAAACCGGATGTCAATTACAGCAGCACTGCACAATCCGGATCTCGTCGCCGGAGGTAGAAACGTCATATCGGACTTTGGGGACCGCCAGGTTAACTCAGTGATAGGCGCCCAATGGAAAACCAGGATACCCAACTTAAAGAAAACGGCCGAAAGGGTACCCCTGGAGTCCAGAGGCTCAATCCGCATGAATGTCAAATTACATAAGTGCTAAGTGAGACGGTTGAAATGGATAAAGTATTTGCCAATTTGATTGAGAATTTCGGTCCGCCGATTGAGCGCCGGGAAGTACCTGGCTCCACAATCGAAAGATACAGAGACAAGCTTCCTCCCAAGCTTTTGGAATATTGGTCCGAGCATGGGTGGGGGGGGCTACGGTGAGGGCATATTCTGGCTAGTCAATCCGCAAGAATATGACTCCGTAGTTTCCTGCTGGATTGCAGGCACGGCACTTGCTTCGCACGACAGCTATCATTTGGTTGCAAGAAGTGCCTTCGGAGACTTGTACCTTTGGGGAGAAAAAACTGGATTTTCATTGGAAATAACAAGCGTTGGGTCTCAGTACATATTTTATCGAACTGAATTCACAAAGGAACAACTAAATACGGAGCTTCAAGGCTTTGTTTTGTCAAGAGAAGTGGAGTCAATGGATTTCAATGGTCTCTTCAATCCCGCCAAGGAAAAACTGGGTAGACTTAAACATGACGAGATGTACGGCTTTTTCCCCGCGCTCATGCTGGGCGGGGCTGACTCCCTGCAACATCTAAAAAAAGTCAGCGCTGTTGAACACTTGATCTTTCTGGCGCAATTGACAGATTTTCAACCTTACTCCTTTTCCGAGCAGCCAGATTAATGCCGCAGTCAACCGCCAGGCTGAGCAAAGGCTGGCGCTTGCCGACGAGACTGGCAGCGTGATTATAGGGATTCAGGACGGGGTGCAGCCGGTGGTGGATGTGGTGGGGCAGTTTTGCAGCCAGTGGGGCAGTGAACCAGGCCAGGCACGCTCTGCTTTTTTGTGGGAGCGGCCTTGTGTCGCGATAGGGCCGCAAAGCGGCCCCAGCAATCTGTGCAGTGGCGCTGAAATCTGGGGCCGCTCTGCGGCCCTATCGCGACACAAGGCCGCTCCCACAGGGGCCTGCGCCATTCATGTCAATCGCACACGGCCCAGGAATCAGCTCCGCTCCCGCACCCAGAACAGCGTAGCCCCGGCCACCGCCGCCGGCATCATCAGAACGTTCACCACAGGAATCATCAGCGCCAGGTAGGTGATGCCGCCAAAGCCCAGGCTTTGCCAGCGCTTCTGCCGCAGCCAGGCGAGCATGTCCTGCCAGCTCATCTTGTTGTTGTCCGCCGGGTAGTCGATGTACTGGATGGCCATCATCCACACGCCAAAGATCAGCCACAGCGGCGCAGCCACCACGTTGACCACCGGGATCAGCGACAGGATGAACAGGCCGATGGCGCGTGGCAGGAAGTAGCCCAGCTTGCGCATTTCGCGGCTGAAGGTGCGCGGTACCATGGCTGCCAGCTCGCCCCAGCTGAAGGCTGGGAAGGTGTCTTCGCCACGCACTACCACCTCGACCTTTTCCGCCAGAAAACCGTTGAACGGCGCGGCAATGATGTTGGCCACCAAGGTGAAGGTGAAGAACACCATCAGCACCAGCAAGGCAACGAACAGCGGCCAGAGGATGTAGCTGAGGAAGCTCAGCCAGTCAGGCAGCGTGGGCATCAGGGCATCGAGCCACAGGCCGAACTGGTGGCCGGCGAAGTAGATCAGGCCACCGAACAGCAACAGGTTGACCGCCAGAGGCAGCAGCACGAACAACCGCAGGTTGGGGCTCAGCACCAGTTTCAGGCCTTCGCGCAGGTATTGGGGGCCAGAGAGGACAGGGGCTTGCATCTAGATACTCCGCAGAGAAGGAAAACGCGCTGACCTTACCGAGTTTGCCGCGCCGACGAAAGGCACGCCGTGGGCGGGAAACGGGATGTAACAAAAGCGCCCGGGGCTTGTTTATCGATGAAATCGCAGCATAGGCGATGCCTATGAGGTGGATTGTCTAAGGATATTTCCTTAATCTTTGCGACCTCGCTACAGTGCGCTCAACTTTTCGCTTTGCGGGCCTGCGCGTTTTAGCCTTCCCCAAGTGCTGCGTGGGTCCTTTTTAATTTCTTGGCTGGCGCAGCCGGTACACCGATGCCGGCCCTGCGGCCCGCTCGACAGGAGTTCGACATGTCTGAAGTACGTCATTCGCGCGTCATCATTCTCGGTTCCGGCCCTGCCGGTTACAGCGCTGCGGTGTATGCCGCCCGTGCCAACCTCAAGCCGCTGCTGATCACCGGCATGCAGGCGGGTGGCCAGCTGACCACCACCACCGAAGTCGACAACTGGCCGGGCGACCCCCACGGCCTGACCGGCCCGGCTCTGATGCAGCGTATGCAAGAGCACGCCGAGCGTTTTGAAACCGAAATCGTCTTCGACCACATCAACGCTGTCGACCTGGCCAACAAGCCGTTCACCCTGCAGGGTGACAGCGGCAAGTACACCTGTGATGCGCTGATCATCGCCACTGGCGCCAGCGCTCGCTACCTGGGCCTGCCGTCGGAAGAAACCTTCATGGGCAAGGGTGTTTCGGCCTGTGCCACCTGTGACGGTTTCTTCTACCGCAACAAGCCGGTCGCCGTGGTCGGTGGTGGTAACACTGCCGTGGAAGAGGCACTGTACCTGGCCAACATCGCCAGCAAGGTGACCCTGGTACACCGTCGCGAAACCTTCCGCGCCGAGAAGATCCTGGTCGACAAGCTGAACGCCCGTGTGGCCGAAGGCAAGATCGAGCTCAAGCTCAACGCCACCCTGGACGAAGTGCTGGGTGACAACATGGGTGTAACCGGTGCGCGCCTGAAGAACAACGACGGCAGCAGCGACGAAATCAAGGTCGACGGCGTGTTCATCGCCATTGGCCACACCCCGAACACTTCGCTGTTCGAAGGCCAGCTGACCCTGAAAGACGGCTACCTGGTAGTCAACGGCGGCCGCGAAGGCAACGCCACCGCGACCAACGTAGAGGGTGTGTTTGCCGCTGGCGACGTGGCTGACCACGTTTACCGCCAGGCCATCACGTCGGCCGGTGCGGGCTGCATGGCAGCGCTGGATGTCGAGCGCTACCTGGACGGTTTGGCCAACGCCTCGTCCTGATCTGAGAAAAAGGGGTGCAAAGCGCCCCCAATAAAAAACCGGCCAAGCGCCGGTTTTTTATTGTCTGCAATCAGCTCACAGGCTCAGTCGCATCGACAGGTCCACCGCTTTCACATCCTTGGTCATGGCGCCAATCGAGATGTAGTCCACCCCCGTCTCGGCAATCACCCGCAGGGTCGTTTCGTTGACCCCGCCGCTGGCTTCAAGTTTGGCTTTGCCAGCGGTAATGCGCACGGCTTCGCGCATTTCGTCCAGGCTCAGCTCGTCGAGCATGATGATGTCCGCGCCAGCGGCCAGCGCCTGGCGCAGTTCGTCCAGGCTTTCGACCTCGATTTCCACCGGCTTGCCCGGCGCAATGCGGTGTGCTGCGGCCACCGCCTCGGCTACGCCGCCGCTGGCGGCGATGTGGTTTTCCTTGATCAGGAAGGCGTCGTACAGGCCTATGCGGTGGTTGTCGCACCCACCGCAGGTCACTGCGTATTTTTGCGCCAGGCGCAGGCCCGGCAGGGTTTTGCGGGTGTCCAGCAGGCGCACCTGAGTGCCTGCAACCAAGTCGGCGAGGAAGCGCGCACGGGTGGCGACCCCCGACAGCATCTGCAGGAAGTTCAGTGCGCTGCGCTCCCCACTGAGCAGCGAACGGGCCGGGCCTTCCAGGTGGAACAACGGCTGATTGGCAGTGGCCTGCTCACCGTCGGCCACCTGCCAGTGCACAGCAACGCGCGGGTCGAGCTGGCGGAATACGGCATCGACCCAAGCGGTACCGGCGACCACGCAGTTTTCACGGGTGATGATGGTCGCTTTGGCCAGGCGCTCGGCCGGAATCAGTTGCGCGGTGATATCGCCACTGCCGATGTCCTCCAACAGCGCGCGGCGCACGTTGGCTTCAATTTCAGCGGTCAGGTCGGCAAGGCGTAGGTTCGGCATGGTCGGCTCCACAAGCTAGGTGCCCGCGATTATAGGGCAGGGGGCCGGTGTGTACAGCCGCCTTGGCGCTGACCTTTGGTCGGGCGTTGTGAGTAATCGGAGCCGATCAGGGTCATTAGCCAGCCAGCGAAACGGCGCTGGTAGCTATACGGTTTTTTACCGATAATGGCGACTGGTATTTGGCGCCATGGCTTTGACGATTTTCAGCCCTTTCGGGCAAGACACCCTGCAAGGAGTCCAGGATGCAAAAAGAAGGCAAGGTGGTGCCCTTGGCGGCAGCCATCGACCGAGGGGGGCGCACGCCTCATCCTTGCCTTCCGGTCGTGTTGCTGCAGGTGCGCGACAAGGCCGCGTTGCAGTTGCGTCAGGGCCTGCAGGACTTGTTCGACAATGCCGATGACATGCTCTTCGAAATGGCCGACAAGTCCTCGGACCGCGGTGACCAGAACCTGTACTTCGAGGCCATGCGTGACCTACGCCTGAAGCGCAAGAGCATCGAGCGTGGTTTTCTGGATACGTTCCATGATGCTTTCCTCCGAGCCGGCCAGGTCGACTTGCTGGCAAACCTGGTCGAGCCGGGCAACCCGCGCAGCAAGGCTCAAATGGAGCGGGCCGCCGCCATCGAGGGCATGGTGGCGCGGGTACTGTCACGCGATGGCATCGCCCTGCAGCAACTGGGTCTGCGCCTGCAGGCATTGCTCGACCGCCCCCTGTACGAGCAGCACAACCCATTGGGGCCAGCCGCGCTGTGTCGTTACTTCCTCGAGGCCGGGCGTAATCTGGGCGTTGGCCTGCGGGTCAAGCTGGTGCTGCTGAAGCTGTTCGAGCGTTATGTGCTGCGTGATGCCGATGTGATCTATGGCGAAGCCAACCAGTTGCTGGCCGCTGCCGGCGTACTGCCCGAGCTGCAACCGGCGCCGCGCCGGCGTGCCGAAGACCGGCGCATGCGTGCGCGACCCGGGCCGGCGAACCTTGGCCAGGAGGAGGGGGCTGACGCCGCAGGGCAGGCGTTGTTTGCCTCGTTGCAGGCACTGCTGGCGCCGGTGCGCGGGCAGTTCGCTCCGCGCTTGCACGCGGTGGCTGCCGCCCAGCCGATCAGTACCGCCGACCTGCTCCGGCTACTGTCGCATTTGCAGCGCTATGTGCCCGCCACGTACGAGGCCGATGACTTCGAGCTCGGCCAGCAGCTTGAGCAGCTGCTGTTGCGGGTCAGCGTGCGCAGCGGTACGCGTCGGCGCCTTCACGTGGCTGACGAAGACATGATCAACCTGGTTGGCCTGCTGTTCGCGTTCATCCACAACGATGACAACCTGCCGGCCAGCCTGCGGGCGCTGATTGCGCGCCTTCATATTCCCCTGCTCAAGGTGGCATTACTGGACAAGGGGCTGTTCAGCCGGAGTAGCCACCCGGCGCGCCGTTTGCTCAACGAAATCGCTGGCGCCGCGATTGGCTGGGAGTGCGGCAGCGAAGGCCAGCGTGACAGCCTGCACGTGCGGGTAGAGCGTATCGTCCAGCGTTTGCTCAATGATTTTGCCGACGATGCCAGCCTGTTCGCCGAGTTGCTCGACGACTTCCTGGCATTCAATCAGGACGAACGGCGACGTAACGAGTTGCTGGAGCAACGCACTCGCGACGCCGAAGAAGGCCGTGCCCGGGCAATGCAAGCCAGGCAGCAGGTGCAGCACGTGCTCAACCAGCGCCTGCGTAGCCGGGTACTGCCGCAGGTGGTGGTGCAAATGCTGGTGCAGGCCTGGAGCCAGGTACTGCTGCTGGCTTGGCTGAAACAGGGCGAGGGCTCACAGGCCTGGCACGACGCAGTGCAGACGATGGACATGCTGCTGGCCAGCATCACGCCGCCACATGAGCCACAAGCCTTGCTGCAGCAAGTGCCAGGCCTGCTCAAGGCGCTGCGCGATGGCCTGGCCAGTGTAGCCCTGGACGCGGTGGCGACCCGCGAGTTCTTCCTGCAACTGGAACAGTTGCACCTGCGGGCCTGCGCAGGTAATGAGGCGCTGCCGGGCAGGGAGGGCCAATCCTTGGGCGATGTGCGGGTGGCCGAAGAGATTGTGCTGGCTATTGCCGAAGAGCCCGCCTGCGTGCCCCTGCACGCTGCCGACGGGCAGGCTGCAGCGCTGCGCCAGGCGCAACGCCTGCGCATCGGCACCTGGGTCGAGGTGCTCGACGAGGATGAACCACTGCGCTGCAAGCTGGTCGCGCGCATTGACAGCAGTGACAGGCTGGTGTTTGCCAACCGCACCGGCATGAAAGTGCGCGAGTGGAGCAGCGCCAGCCTGGCCCAGGCACTGCAGCGGCACGAAGTGCGCGTACTGGATGACCGTCTGTTATTCGAACGGGCGCTGGAGGCGGTACTTGAGAGCTTGCGGCAAGGGCAGGCGCAATAGGCAGACACATTACAATCATTCACATGCACACGGTGTTGGCCACAGGGCATACTGTGGGCATGTTCACGGCGTTTTTCAGGATCTGCCCATGCAATTGGACCGTGCCACTGGCTGGTTCCACGGAATCGGAATCACCCACTGCCCCTCGCCGAACTTCAATGCGCGCCCCGAAGGCGAATCGATTTCCCTGCTGGTGATCCACAACATCAGCCTGCCCCCGGCCTGTTTCGGCACGGGCAAGGTGCAGCAATTCTTCCAGAACCGCCTGGCCCCTGATGAACACCCGTATTTTGCCAGCATCAACCACTTGACTGTGTCGGCGCACCTGTTTGTCGAGCGTGACGGCGCGGTGACGCAGTTCGTGTCGTTGCATGACCGTGCCTGGCATGCGGGTGTGTCGAGCTTTGACGGGCGCGAAGGCTGTAACGACTTTTCCATCGGCATCGAGCTGGAAGGCACCGACGACCTGCCCTATACCGATGCCCAGTATGCAGTGCTGGAGCAACTCACCCGGCACATCCGCAGTGCCTGGCCGGCCATCGACCTGAACCGCATTCAGGGCCACAGCGACATTGCCCCGCAGCGCAAGACCGACCCCGGCCCGGCCTTCGACTGGCCGCGCTACCGCCAGGCGCTGCAGCACAACGAGGACAAGGCATGAGTTTTCTGGTGTTGGTGCTGGCGCTGTGGGTCGAGAAGTTTTCGGCGCTGCGCCATAAGGTGCAGCGTGACGGGTTCTTTCTTGGTGAACTGGTGCGCCTGGAACGCAGCGGCAAGGTGCACCCGTGGTGGACGTTGGCCATCCTGGTGTTGGCGCCGGTAGCGCTGCTGGTATTGCTGCTGCATGTGCTGGAGCCGGTGGCGTATGGTTTGCTGGCGTTGCCGGTGCACCTGCTGGTGCTGATCTACAGCCTGGGCCGCGGCGATGCCAAGGCATCGTTGGGGGCGTTTCGTGATGCCTGGCGGCGGGGGGACGATCAGGCGGCGCTGCACGTAGCCGAGCGTGACCTGGGCCTGGTGGCCGATGAACCCCACAGCCTGCTGGTACGGGTGCAGGGTAACTTGCTGTGGCAGGTGTACCAGGGCTTTTTTGCGGTGATCTTCTGGTATTTCGTACTGGGCCCTGGCGCTGCGCTGGCTTATCGATTGTTGGCGCTGTGTAGCGAGCACAGCAAGCAGCCGGCTTTGAAGGCGCGTGCCGAGCAGTTGCGGCACATCATGGACTGGTTGCCGGTGCGGGCGCTGGCGTTGAGCTTTGCCCTGGTGGGCAACTTCCTCGCGGTGACACGGGTGATGCTGCACGAGGTGCTCAACTGGCACATCAGCGCCGGGCACCTGGTGGCTCGGGTGGGGCGGATTGCCGATGACATTCCCGAGGAAGAGGACAGCCAGCGCGGTTTGGGGCGGCTGGACAGTCTGTGGGAACTGCTGTTGCGCTGTGCAGTGCTGTGGTATGCCGGGTTCGCGCTGTGGACCGTGCTGGTCTGATTCGGGGCCAATCGCATCCCACGCGAATCCCGGTCACCCGAGTTTCACCAGCCGAACAACGTGCAAGCATTGCGGGTGCTGGCCTGTGCCAGCACCTCGACATCCAGCTCCATCACGTGCGCCAGCGCCGTGGCAATTTCCGGCAGATGCTCCGGGCTGTTGCGTACCCCCGGGTACATCGCCGGTGCCATGTCCGGTGCATCAGTCTCCAGCACCACACTGTCCAGTGGCAGCCGCGCCAGAGTCTTGCGCAGCCGCAGCGCCTGCGGCCAGGTACCCGCACCGCCTAACCCAAGCAGGAAGCCCAGCTTGATGTACTCGCGGGCCTCTTCGTAGCTGCCGGCAAACGCATGAATCACCCCCGCCCGCGCTGGCTTGTAGCGCTTGAGTGTGGCAATCACCTGGGCATGGCTGCGGCGCACGTGCAGCAGGGCCGGTAGTTCGAAGTCGCAAGCCATCTGCAGTTGCGCTTCGAACAGCGCCTGCTGGCGGGTCTTGTCAAGGTCTGCGAGGTAATAGTCCAGGCCAAACTCACCTACGGCACATAGCCGCGGGTTGTCGCGCAGGCGCTCCAGCCACTCGCGCAACTGCACCAGGTGCTCAGGGCGATGCTGGTCGAGGTAGACCGGGTGCAGGCCAAGCGCGGCGAACAGGCGCGGCTCGGCGCAGGCCAGCTCCCATACGCGCTGGAAATTCGCCTGGTACACCCCCAGCACCACCATCCGCTCCAGTCCACGGGCCGCCGCGTTGGCCAGCAGGCGCGGACGGTCGGCGTCGAAGTCGGGGAAGTCCAGGTGGGTGTGGGTGTCGATCAGGCGCATGTTCAGGCTGCTGAGATGCGTTGCTTGAAGGTGCGGCCAACGGCGTGCACGCCGGGTTCATAGCGTTTTTCCTCGATGGCGGCCAGTGCCAGTTCAAGCGCAGTGGCGGCAATCTGGCCATGCTGCTGGGCCATGGCATTGACCGGCAGCGGCAGGAAGTCGAGCAACTGGTTGTCGCCAAAGGTACCCAGCTGCAGTTGGCGCGAGTCGACCGGGCGCGCCTGCAGGGTGTCGAACACGCCCTGCAACAGCACGTACGAAGTGGTCACCAGAGCATCCGGCAGGCCCCCCAGGTCGTCGATCAGTTGCTGCATCAGGCGTTGGCCGCACTCACGGCTGAACGCTTCGCCCTGATAGCGGCGCACTTCGCCGGTATAGCCTTGCAGGGCTTCGTCGAATCCGCCGGCACGCGCCTGGCTAACCGACAGCTCGGGGCGTGCGCCAATCAGGGCGATGCTGCGTGGGGCCGAGCTGAGCAGGCTGGCGGCTAGCTGGCGGCTGGCATCGCGGTCGTCGCTGATCACCGAGCAGAAGTGTGCGGGGTCCAGACGGCGGTCGATGGCAATCACCGGCAGGCCTTTGTCCTGCAGCTCGCGGTAGCTGTCATCTTCTGGCGGCAGGCAACTGGCAACGAACAGCGCATCGCATCGGCGCGCACGGAACAGTTGCTGCAGTTGGCGCTCGCTGTCTGGCTGGTCGTCGCTGCTGGCGATCAGCAGCTGGTAGCCGCGGGCGCGGGCGCCTTGCTCCAGTTGCTTGGCAATGCGGGCGTAGCTGGGGTTCTCCAGATCCGGGAGAATGAAGCCCAGGGTGCGGGTATGCCGGCTGCGCAGCCCAGCAGCCTGCGGGTTGGGGGTGAAGCCGTGGGCTTCGACCACCGCGCGTACCCGCTCGACAGTACTGTTACTGATGCGCTGCTGTTCAGCCTTGCCATTGATGACGTAGCTGGCAGTGGTCACGGACACACCGGCCAGACGGGCGATATCGCTGAGTTTCACCGAATTTTCCTTGTTATTACCGGGGCTGGCTGTAAGGCCGGACCGGGTAGTTTGACCCGGTACAGGCATCACGCGCAGACGACCATTGTCGCAATTGTCCGACAGGATGGGGCTTTTTACTGGGCAGATTATCGAGTAACGTGGCCGTCTGGTCAGATTAAACGTTTCAGCTGCCGAATTTTCTGCCTCGGCTGCCACCTGCGCAAGGCTGCTGAACTGGCCCTTTATGTGAATTTCACAACAATACTCCAGTACCCGAACGGGAACTGCAAAAGGAGAAGGTCATGCTCGAGCTCGCCAATGAGCAGATAGCCATGGGCCAGAAGGCCGCCGACAAGGCCGAGGCATTGCGCCTTCTGGCGGATCGGCTGGTTGCGGACGGCCTGGTTGCCGACGGTTACCTGCAAGGGCTGCAGGCCCGGGAGGCACAAGGCTCCACGTTTCTTGGCCAGGGCATCGCCATTCCCCATGGTACGCCGCAAACACGTGACCTGGTGTATGCCACCGGCGTACGCCTGCTGCAGTTCCCCGAGGGAGTAGACTGGGGTGACGGGCAAATGGTCTACCTGGCCATTGGTATTGCCGCCCGCTCCGACGAACACCTGCGCCTGCTGCAGCTGTTGACCCGGGCGCTGGGCGAGACCGACCTGGCCGAAGCCTTGCGCCGGGCCAGCTCTGCCGAAGCGCTGCTCAAGCTGCTGCAGGGCGCGCCCCAGGCGCTGGCGCTGGATGCGCAGCTGGTCGGCCTGAACGTGCCGGCAGAAGACTTCGACGAACTGGCCTGGCGCGGTGCCCGCCTGCTGCAACGTGCCGACTGTGTCGACAGTGGCTTTGCCGCCGTGCTGCAGCAGGCCGAGCCGCTGCCGCTGGGTGAGGGCCTGTGGTGGCTGCACAGCGAGCGCCAGGTTCGTCAGCCGGGCCTCGCCTTCATCACCCCGCAGCAGCCGCTGCGTTACCGCGACCAGCCGCTCAACGGTCTGTTCTGCCTGGCCAGCCTTGGCGCCGCTCACGAGGCCCTGCTCGAGCGTCTGTGCGAAGTCTTGATCGAAGGCCGCGGGCAGATGCTCTACCAGGCCACCAGCAGCCGTGCGGTACTGGAAGTGTTGGGCGGTGAAGCGCCGGCGGACTGGCCTGGCGCACGTGTCGTGCTGGCCAATCCACATGGCTTGCATGCGCGCCCGGCCAAGGTGCTTGCACAACTGGCCAAAGGCTTTGAAGGGGAAATCCGTGTGCGCATGGTCGATAGCGCGCAGCCAGCCGTATCGGTGAAGAGCCTGAGCAAGCTGCTCAGCCTCGGCGCACGCCGTGGTCAGGCACTGGAACTGGTCGCCGAACCGAGCATCGCTGCCGATGCCTTGCCGGTGCTGCTGGCGGCTATCGAGCAAGGCTTGGGTGAAGAGGTAGAACCGCTACCGCAGAGCGTCGCGCCCATTGCCGATAACGTACCCGAAGTACTGCAAGCGCCAGCGGCCGGCAGCCGTATCCAGGGTGTGGGCGCCGCCCCCGGCATTGCCAGCGGCCCGGCGCATGTCTGTGTCGAGCGTGAGTTCGACTATCCCTTGCGGGGGGAATCGTGCGCCCTGGAGCGGCAGAAACTGCGCGAAGCCTTGGCTACCGTCAATGGCGAACTGCAGGCTTTGGTCCTGCGCAGCGACAAGGCCATTGGCGAAATTTTCGTCACCCACCAGGAAATGCTTGCCGACCCGGCCCTGAGCGACGATGTCGAACAGCGCCTGGCCCAGGGCGAAAGTGCTGCGGCCGCGTGGATGGCCGTGATCGAAGCTGCGGCCCGTCAGCAAGAGGCGTTGCACGATGCGCTGCTCGCCGAGCGCGCCGCCGACCTGCGCGATATTGGCCGCCGCGTGCTGGCGCAGTTGTGTGGGGTGCAGGCGCAGGCTGAGCCCGAGCAACCCTATGTGCTGGTGATGACCGAAGTCGGTCCATCCGATGTCGCCCGCCTGGACCCCAACCGGGTTGCCGGCATTGTCACCGCCCAGGGCGGGGCCACGGCCCACAGTGCCATCGTCGCACGGGCGTTGGGCATACCAGCAGTGGTCGGCGCGGGTGCATCGATACTGCTGTTGGAGAGTGGTACGCCGCTGCTGCTCGATGGCCAGCGTGGTGTGGTCAGCGTCGCACCGCCAGCGGATGAGCTTCAGCGGGCGCTGGCCGAGCGTGACCTGCGCGAGCAACGCCTGCAGGCCGCCTGGGCCAACCGCTTCGAGCCGGCCATCACCCGTGATGGGCATGCCGTCGAGGTGTTTGCCAACATCGGCGATAGCAACGGCATCGCCAAGGTGGTGGAGCAGGGCGCCGAAGGTGTCGGCCTGCTGCGCACCGAACTGATTTTCATGGCCCACCCTCAAGCGCCGGATGTGGCTACTCAGGAAGCCGAGTACCGTCGCGTGCTCGATGGCCTCGATGGGCGCCCGCTGGTGGTGCGCACCCTGGATGTTGGCGGCGACAAACCGTTGCCTTACTGGCCGATCGCTGCCGAGGAAAATCCCTTCCTCGGCGTGCGCGGCGTGCGTTTGACCCTGCAGCGCCCGCAAGTGATGGAAGATCAGTTGCGCGCGTTGCTGCGGGCCGCCGACCAGCGCCCGTTGCGTATCATGTTCCCGATGGTTGGCCAGGTGCACGAGTGGCGTGAGGCTCGGGCCATGGTAGAGCGCCTGCGTGCAGAAATCCCGGTAGCCGACCTGCAACTGGGCATTATGGTCGAGGTGCCTTCAGCGGCCCTGCTGGCAGCGCAATTGGCGCGCGAGGTGGACTTCTTCAGCATCGGCACCAACGACCTGACTCAATACACCTTGGCCATCGACCGTGGCCACCCCAGCCTCTCGGCACAGGCCGATGGCCTGCACCCGGCGGTATTGAGCCTGATCGACATGACCGTGCGCGCCGCCCATGCCCACGGCAAGTGGGTGGGCGTGTGTGGCGAGTTGGCGGCCGACCCGCAGGCGGTGGCCGTGCTGCTGGGGCTGGACGTGGACGAACTCAGCGTCTCCGCGCGCAGCATCGCCGAAGTCAAGGCACTGGTTCGCCAGGCCGATCATCAGACAGCCCGCGCCCTGGCGCGCGAGGCCCTGCAACAGGACAGCGCCGCAGCAGTTCGCGCGCTGGTGGAGCGTTACTGAATGGCCAAGATCCTCACTCTTACCCTGAACCCTGCGCTGGATATCACCATCGGCCTGGACACTCTGCGCCCAGGGCAGGTCAACCGTAGCCAGGCGCAGCACAGTCACGCCGCAGGCAAGGGGCTGAACGTTGCCCAGGTACTGGCCGACCTGGGGCACAGCGTAACCGTGGGCGGTTTCCTCGGGCGCGACAATCTGCAGCCCTTCGAGGCGCTGATCGACGGCCGCGGTTTTACCGACTGCTTTGTCCGTGTGTCGGGCGAAACCCGCAGCAATATCAAGCTGGTCGAGGCCGATGGCCGCGTGACCGACATCAACGGGCAGGGCCCGGAGGTCGACGAGGCGGCACGCAGTGCCTTGCTGCACAGGCTGGAACAGATTGCCCCCGGTCACGATGCCGTGGTGGTGGCCGGTAGCCTGCCGCGTGGAATCAGTGCCGACTGGTTCCGCCAGTTGCTCGAACGGTTGAAGGCCCAAGGCCTCAAGGTAGTCCTGGACAGCAGTGGTGAAGCCCTGCGTGTCGGCTTGCAAAGCGCGCCCTGGTTGGTCAAGCCCAATACCGAAGAACTGGGCGAAGTGCTGGGCCTGGCTGTGGATAACCTGGCGCAACAGCGCGCCGCCGCCAAGCGCCTGCTGGACAGTGGCGTTGAACACGTGGTGGTGTCTGCGGGCGAGCAGGGCGTCACTTGGTTCAGTCGCGATCTGGCCCTGCAGGCCCGCCCACCCAAGGTGCGGGTGGCCAGCACGGTGGGGGCGGGGGATTCGCTGGTGGCCGGCATGGTCCACGGCCTGCTGCTGGCCGAGGCGCCTGCACAGACGTTGACCCGGGCCACTGCCATCGCCGCCCAGGCCGTTACCCAGGTTGGCTTCGGCATCCATGACCGCGAGCACCTGGCGCAGTTGGAAGCGGCCGTGCAACTGACAGAACAACAAGAGGGTTGCCGATGAACATTGCCATAGTCACCGCCTGCCCCAACGGCCAGGTATCGAGTGTACTGAGCGCACGCTTGCTGTCCGCCGCTGCCCAGCGGCGCGGCTGGAGCACCAGCGTCGAAGTGCAGAATACTGAACACCCCGAGCGGCAACTGAGCGCTGCACAGATCGCCGAGGCTGACTGGGTGCTTGTGGTCAGCACCGGGCCGGTGGACCTGGCCCGCTTCGTCGGCAAGCGCCTGTACCAAAGCACGCCGTCCCAGGCGCTGGCTGATCGCGAAGGCTTTCTCGACGAAGCGGCGGCCAACGCCGAACTGCTGGCCGCTGTGACAGGCACCCCCGCCGCAGTGGGCAGTGCTGGCGCCCGCATCGTTGCCGTCACGGCATGCCCGACCGGCGTAGCCCATACCTTCATGGCCGCTGAAGCCTTGCAGCAAGCCGCACAACAACTGGGCTACCAGCTTACCGTCGAGACCCAGGGCTCGGTCGGTGCGCGCAACCCCTTGTCCGCTGACGCCATCGCTGCGGCCGATGTGGTGCTGCTGGCCGCCGACATTGAAGTACCCACTGCACGTTTCGCCGGTAAACGTATTTACCGTTGTGGTACCGGCATTGCCCTCAAGCAGGCCCGCGCTACCCTGGACAAAGCCTTGGCGCAGGCCACGGTGGAAAACGCTGCCGACGCTGCAGCGGCGACCACGCCGGCCAAGGGCGAGAAAACCGGCGTGTACAAGCACTTGCTGACCGGTGTGTCGTTCATGCTGCCGATGGTGGTGGCCGGCGGTCTGCTGATTGCCCTGTCGTTCGTGTTCGGTATCGAGGCCTACAAAGAGGCGGGCACCTTGCCGGCGGCGTTGATGCAGATTGGCGGTGAAGCCGCCTTCAAACTGATGGTTCCGCTACTGGCAGGCTATATCGCCTGGTCCATCGCCGACCGCCCCGGGCTGGCCCCGGGCATGATTGGCGGCCTGTTGGCCAGCACCTTGGGGGCCGGCTTTATCGGTGGCATCGTCGCCGGTTTTCTTGCCGGTTACAGTGCCAAGGCCATTGCCCGATGGGCGCGCTTGCCCAGCAGCCTGGAGGCGCTCAAGCCGATCCTTATCATTCCATTGCTGGCCAGTCTGTTCACCGGGCTGGTGATGATCTACGTGGTCGGCCAGCCGGTAGCGGCGATGCTCGAAGGCCTGACGCACTTCCTCGACAGCATGGGCACCACCAATGCCATCCTGCTGGGGCTGTTGCTGGGCGGCATGATGTGCGTCGACCTTGGCGGGCCGATCAACAAGGCCGCCTATGCGTTCTCGGTGGGGCTGCTGGCCTCATCGAGCTACGCGCCAATGGCGGCGACCATGGCCGCCGGCATGGTGCCGCCGATTGGCTTGGGTATTGCCACCTTCCTGGCCAGGCGCAAGTTCGCCCAGAGCGAGCGCGAGGCGGGCAAGGCGGCGCTGGCGCTGGGGCTGTGCTTCATCTCCGAGGGGGCGATTCCGTTTGCCGCCAAGGACCCTTTACGGGTGATTCCGGCCAGTATCGCCGGTGGTGCGTTGACCGGGGCATTGTCGATGTATTTTGGCTGCAAGCTGATGGCGCCGCATGGCGGCTTGTTCGTGTTGTTGATCCCCAACGCGATCAACCATGCGTTGCTGTATTTGCTGGCGATTGTGGCGGGTAGCCTGGTGACAGCGGTGGTGTATGCGGTTATCAAGAAGAGCGAGGGTGTGGAGTTGGCCGTGGCGCCTGCTAAAAGTGTATGAGCAGACCTCGTTCTGTGGGAGCAACTGTCTTGCTCAATTTCTAAAAGCTGGCGCCTTCCCTGTGGGAGCGGGCTTGCCCGCGAACACGGGCGAAGCCCGTGCCATCCACCACGGGGTTGGCTTCGCGGGCAAGCC
>Ga0315339_1000604_pt1 | contig 42059 bp, 32 predicted proteins | sample ASW17metaG_FD_204514 | JGI IMG/M metagenome (GOLD analysis project Ga0315339, IMG submission 204514) | Ammonia-oxidizing marine archaeal communities from Pacific Ocean, United States - ASW #17 | ecosystem: Environmental > Aquatic > Marine > Oceanic | place: USA: California | collected 2016-12-05 | reverse complement strand
TGGGCGTATTTATACCCCACCTACTACAATTAATATAACCGATAAAACTATTATTAATTATTCTGAAATTCTCACTATACTGGCTATAGCTCAGAAATGTCGGGATCTTAGCACTAAATATGATGTATATTCAGGCCCGCACAGGCTACTCGCGTTTAAATCGTATCAGGTACTTTGGTTTGCTATGACCTAATTCAAAGAATGGAATTAATTTACTATGCAAATTAAGAGAGATAAATTTACGATTGATCGCGATACGGATGCCTATCAGAAAATGCCCGAACTCAATGAGCATCTAGGCAATATTTGTTTTCGTTCTCTTAAGCGTAATTTGGGAAGGAAACTGATCACCGACCGAACGAGCGAACAGCGTCGTGAGTTTTCAGCCGGTAAATTACTAGCGGTATCCGTTATCTTATCACGCATATGGAAGGATAAAATCCCGGGTAAACGTGTCGGCATTGTTTTACCACCTAGTATTGGTGCGATCATTACCAACCTCGCTCTCGTTCTCAGTGGGAAGATTCCAGTTAATCTTAATTTTACTGTTGGGCGACGGGTTAATGAATCCTGTATCCGTAAAGCCAACATCGAAACAATAATAACGGCTAAAGCGGTAAAAGAAAGGATACCTGATTTCCCCTGGGTAGAAGATACCCGTGACCTAGTGTTGGAACTGAAAACGGTTTCAAAACTGGCAATCATTGGTTGTTTGGTCGCTCTCTATTTACTCCCGATCCATTGGCTGACCCGCATTCTCGACATACCGATGGAAGGGGGTGAAGAAGAAGCCGCTCTTCTCTTCAGTAGCGGGAGCACGGGAGAGCCCAAAGGGGTGATTCTCACTCATCGTAATATCATCAGTAACTGTTTGCAGATTTCGCATTGCGGCCTTTTTAGTGACAATGAAATACTAATGGCCTGCCTGCCCCTCTTTCATAGTTTTGGATTCACCGTTACGGTCTGGTTTCCGATGATCACCAACCTACGCATCGTTACCTTGCCTTCTCCTCTCGAGATTAAGCGAATTGCCAAGACCATCGATGAAGAGAAAGTGACCGTTCTTTTGGGAACCCCAACTTTCTTTCGACCCTATTATAAAACAGTGAATCCAGACCTTCTGAAAAGCCTGGTCATGGTTATTGGTGGAGCTGAAAAAACACCTCCTGATTTTAAGAAAAAATGGGAGGAAAAATTTGGCAGCCTATATCTAGAAGGTTATGGCCTAACTGAAACAGCTCCAGTCGTGAGCGTTAATGTTCCAGATGAAAATTATCGTAATACCTTTGGTGATCCCCTGCCTGGAACACGAGTAGGGTCAGTCGGGCGGCTTTTTCCTGGAATGAAAGGGCGTATCGCTAACACTGAATCAGGTGATATTGTATCCCCTTACGAGACCGGAGTCTTGCACTTGCAGGGACCTAATATTTTCCCCGGTTACCTTGATGACATTAAGAATACAGCGTCAGTCTTCGCTGATAAGTGGTTTGTCACCGGTGATCTCGCACGTTTTGATGAGGATGGTTTTCTCTATATAGAAGGACGCCTTTCTCGTTTCTCAAAAATAGGGGGGGAGATGGTTCCTCACGGGTTTGTAGAGCAACGCATTATTGAAGCTTATGGATACGACGACAGTGACACTCTTGTTGTTGCTGTTACAGGGACTATTGATAAAGTAAAAGGTGAAAGTCTTGTCCTCCTAACTACGATCGCGATCGATAGAGATTCTCTGCGTGAACGTTTGAATTCCGCAAAATTACCGAATCTTTGGATCCCCCGTAAAATATTAAGAGTAGATAACATCCCTTGTCTAGCATCCGGCAAGCTCGATCTTCAAGCATTAGCAATACAGGCACAGCAGTCGCAATCAGATCTGTAAATTACGATAAGATATTCAAATTTATGCGTCCCTAAATTAATAATTTGTTATGAATTTTAAGATTAAGACGAGGACTAACACGAAGCTGAAGATAACAGCGGATGTTCTCTTCGAGAAAGAACATCCGAAATGTAAAAACCCGCAGTTTGGCATTAGGTAAATGAATATCTTGCATCCTGTATCCGTCAGCTTTTAGCTTACGCATCCATGGCTTCAAAATTATTCACTTTTATCTGTGGTTCGGATGACTTTCTTGTTACCCGGCAAGGCAAAGTCATTTTTGATGAATTAACCCATGAAATTGACGATGATTTCGCCAAAGAGATAATCAGTGGAACGACGGGAAATGTTGCCGAGGTAGAAAAAGCTATTTCTTTGTTTCGGGACGCTGTGCAAACCTTGCCTTTATTTGGAAATAAAAAATTCGTCTGGTTCAAAGATGTGAATTTCCTTGGAGATTCGGTAACAGGTCGCGCCGAAGGAACCTTATCGCAAGTTGCGTTATTACAGGATATATTAAAAGGAATCGATCCACAAAGCGCCACGAGCATTATCACCGCCTGCCCAATAGACCGTCGTCGTAGTTTTCCCAAGTGGTGCGAAGCGAATAGTGACTTTTATATAATTGATGGGGCCTATAAAAATGAGAATGATCTCTCTAAGTTACTTGAAGATGAAAGACTCGAACTAGGTGTTGAGATAAACCCCGATGCGAGCAAAATTCTCATTGAAAAACTCAACGGAAACACACGTCTCATCGTCGAGGAGATGCGTAAACTTGCAACCTATCTTGGTGAAGAAGGTGGCTGTATCGAAGAAACCCACGTCGCTGAGTTGGTGCCTAATTTTGGTGAAGGCGATTTCTTCGAAGTAGCTGAAGCTTTTTTCACCCTCGACCTCGAATGGACTCTGGATGCCATTCGGCGTCATTTCTTCAACAATAACGATGCCCGCCCCCTAATCAACTCTATGCAAAACCGTAACCGGCTCATGATCCAATTGCGTGTAATTCACGATGCCGGTTTGATACGTCTAGATGAAAGGGGATTAAATCAGAGCCATCTCGATGAAGCGGCTCGCGCTTATGGAAAGCACTTTGGTGAAAGTAATGATAAATCGAATTTTAACATCTTTACCCAAAATCCCTGGTATTTAGGACGTCTGGGTAAAGCAGCAGTTCACCTGAACTTGAGAAATCTTATCGATTTTCAACGCTCCTTCATCAAAGCTTTTGAGGAAATACTTAACCGGCCCAATGAGCAAGAATCTGTCATGCGCGAAACTGCCATCCATTGTCTGGGGTAAGCAGGAATGCGGATACACATGAATGTGATAAGGCGGAAAACGAAAAAGTTGAACCACTTTATTTATCCTGCATCCCCGCTTTTCACCGAAATATTATTTTAACTTTTCATATTTATTAAACGCGGTAGGGATAACGCGGTCCACCTTATCTCTCTCCTTCTTACTAAATTTAATTTGTAGCTCTTCGGCCTTTGGTGAATGTCGTCCCTCATGCGTGGGACTCGGTAGTCGCTATTTCTTCTTTTAACTTAAAAATTAATACGTGCTCAAACGCTCCATACCGTACATAAAAAGACCGAGCTTAAATTAGACCGGCCTTTTATTATATATTTAATTCACCGTGATTGACTTTGGTTTAATCTCTTCCGCTTTCGGCAGGTTTAATCCCAATACCCCGTCCTCTACTTTGGCGGAAATTTTTCCGCCATCAATTTTAACAGTGAGTTGAAGCTGGAGTTGGAAGTCCTCGAATTGCTGCTCTCTGCGAATAGTTTTCCATGTCTCGGGTGTTTTTTGCGTTCGTGTCCCTGTAATTTCTAGGGTGTCACCCTCGAGAGATAGATCTACTCCGTCTTTATTCACCCCCGGTAGGAAGATGCGTATATCATAGCTGTCTTCACCTTCATCAACTTCATAATAAGGCCGTATATAATTTACCCGCCTTGTTGATTCGTCGACAGTTCCACTCGTATCTTTTTGTAGTGTAGTCGTCATATTATTTTTTCTCCTTATCATTTTACGTTAATGTTTATCACCTGTAATTGAATTTATCTAACTTCAATCAACTTGGGTTTACTTAATTCGACTTTTGGCAATGTTACCGTGAGAATACCATCCTCGTATGTAGCCTTTATCTTATCTCCCTGAATGCCATCCGGTATGGAGAACGAACGATTAAAGCTCAGATTCTGCTCTCCTTCCTTCTTCGTAGATTTTTGGTTACCACTTATCGTGAGGAGCGCATTTTCAAGTTTAACATCAATCTCCTTTTTCTTTACTCCGGGAAGTTCAATCCGAGCATAGAAGTTATTGTCATCTTCATATAGATCTACAGCCGGGGTTAAACGATTGGGCCTCCGTCCCTGATTGTATAAACTCGGCCTAAAGTTAAAGTTTCCGAGTGCTTGATCAAACCAGCGGTCCATATCGTTGAACCTGACAATTTGTGGCAATCCATAATGTATTAATTTCATTTTATTTTCCTTTCTCTAATTTTTTGGTTAATTAAACTAGTATTTCCTGGTATTAGTGCATAATACGTGCCGCTTTATATTAATTATTAAACATCTCATTATAAATCACTTAACTAATAAATGAAGTAATCTAAGTAGGTCATTTTGTCACACATTTAATGCAATATAAGATCACACGCATTATATGCGTCATAATGCTACATTTGGGTTAATTGTTAACCATGGAAACGGTGACGAAGGGGCAGACGAAGCGATAAGGTGCTAATGACCTGCTTAATTTCGGAGGCGTACCAGGGTTGCGCCCCACCCTCCGCTAGACTCATCACCCAATCGAAAATCTTCGACTAAACTATTCTTACGTAATTGGGCGTGTACGCATTCTCGTAATGCACCGGTACCTTTACCGTGAACTATACGGACAGAATAAATTCCTTTTTCATGGCAGGCTGTCAGATAATCGCGCATCAGTTCCTTAACTTCCCGCGGACGAAAAGTATGAAGATCAAGTGTCCCGTCAATTGGATACTCAATCTGAGCTTGATTGTCCATCGTCACATACTCGATTGAGGATCAAAGTGCTCCTGTTTTATCATCTTCTTGACTTAGCTCCTCGGACTGAGCCAATGCAGTGTCATGGTCAATTGTTTCCAGGAGTTCAATTTCTCTTTCACTTCCACTACCCAGTTCTTTAAATTTACGAGCGGAAACCAGGAGTCGACTTTCCGTCGAGCGGACTGCCTTATTATAAGCATCGACAGTGCGATCCAGATTCTTACCCAAGGCCGAAAAATGATCGGCTAAAACACCCATGCGTTCATAAAGATCACGTCCTAAATCGCTGATTTGCCGAGCGTGTTTGGCTACCATATCCTGCTGCCAACCGTAAGCCACTGCTAAAAGGAGAGCGATCAAGGTAGTTGGAGTAGCTATGATTACACGATTTTCTGCCCCGTAGTTTATAAGTTCGCCATCTTGCTCAAGGGCGGCACTGAAAAGTGCTTCGTTAGGCAAAAATAAAATAACAAACTCAGGTGTGGGAGTAAATTGTTCCCAATACTTTTTCATACTCAGCTCCTTCACCTTGTCGCGAAGTTGACGGGCATGGGATTTAAGATTTATCAGACGATCGTCTTCGCTCTTTGACTCAAGAGATTGCAAATAAGCCTCCATTGGAGTTTTTGCATCGACAACAATTTTTCGGCCGTTCGGCAGAATGATAATCATGTCCGGCCGCTGAAAACGTCCGTCTCCATCAGTCACAGATTCCTGTTCAAGAAAATCGCAATGTTTGATCATGCCGGCAAATTCAACGGCCTGGCGCAGTTGAATTTCTCCCCACGAACCACGCACGCTGGGCTTACGGAGTGCAGAGACAAGGTTGGCTGTTTCTTTCTGTAATTTGCCTTCGCTCGTCAGGAGATTATTAATCTTTTCAGTTAATCCGGCATAAGCCCCTTCACGAACTTTCTCCAGATTCTGAATTTTTACGTCAACCTTATCAATTGATTCACGAATAGGTTTAACCATTTGGTCGATCGCTTTCTTTCGCTGCTCCAGATCACCTTTCGCTCCCTCCTGAAATTGTTCTAGCTTTGCTTTGGCCAGCTCAATAAAGGACTGATTATTACTTTTTAACGCATCTGATGATAAAGCCTTAAAAGCATCACTGAGTTTTTTTTCGGCTTCCTTGTAAATTGATTGCTTCTCTTCGCTACGTTCTTTTTCCCTTACTAATTCTGTTTCTAAACGGATTTTTTCCTGACCAAGGACACGGTTTTCCTCATTAAGGGTTGATGATTCAGCATCCTTTACCCTCAGTCTTTCTTTTAATTCAACTAATTGGGGACGGGATAATATCCATGTAATGAGCGCACCTAGTAACACGCCGATGATTAATAAATAAGTGGGCTGCAAGCTTTCCATCTCGTTGAATTTTCAATAAAAGTATATTATATATTTCAACCCGCAATCGCCAATCCGCATTCCATAATTGTTAGTACCTCATCATTTCAGGTTCGTATTGATCAGCCCAAGCGGCTATCCCACCAACCATACTTGTAGCATTATCGAAACCTTTATCACGCAAAAAGCTTGCCACATTTAGGCTGCGCATCCCAGTGTGACAATAGACAACAACCGGACGATCGCGGGGGATACGATCAATATAATCGGCAATTGTTCTCATCGGTATCGAATGACTGCTATCAAGTTTACAGATCTCTACTTCAAAATCTTCACGAACATCGAGTAAATAGGGCTTATTATCAGAATCTAACATGGCTTTTACCTCCTCGACATCGATTTCAATCGGCACTTCATTTTCGTCTTCGCTCAAAGCAGCATTTTCCTCAACCGACATTTCGCAGCTAAATTCATAATTGCTTGCTTCAAGTTTAGTGATCGTAGGATGATCACCACTCAGCGGACATTGAGGATCGTGTTTTAATTTAAGCGTACGGAAATTCATCGAAAGCGCGTCAATAACAAGCAAACGCCCGAGCAGCGATTCTCCTATTTTCAAGTGATATTTAATAGCCTCCATCGCCTGCAAACTACCGACCAGTCCGCAAAGTGCGCCAAAAACACCGGCTTCTTCACAACTGGGCACCGTCCCCGGATCCGGCATCTCGGGGAAAAGGCACCTATAGTTAGGTCCCCCCGCCTTTGAATCAAAAATTGACACCTGGCCTTCAAATTTAAATATGCTGCCGTATATGTAAGGTATACCCGCGAAATACGCGGCATCATTAACGAGATAGCGTGTCGGTAGATTATCCGATCCATCGACTACCATATCATAGGAGGAGATAATTTCTAAAGCATTATCAAGGGTGATGCCTTCCCGATGTAGGATCAGCTTACAGTCCGGATTAATAGCCTTTAGCTCTTGCTCGGCGGAATCAATTTTCAATTTACCTATATCCGCTCGATGGTGAAGAATCTGTCGGTGAAGATTATGTTCTTCAATTTGATCAAATTCAGCTAGACCCAGTGTTCCGATGCCTGCCGCTACAAGATAAAGTGAAGAAGGACTACCCAATCCACCCATTCCGATGACAAGAATACGCGCCGCTTTTAATTTTTCCTGACCCTCGATACCTACCTCGGGGAGAATAATGTGGCGGCTGTAGCGGGCGATTTCATTTGACGAAAGTTTATTATTATTCTGTTCCACTTATTATCGATAGGTTATTTTATTCTACTCTAATCATACGCTATTGAATGGGATAAGTTAAAAATTGCAAGACAGTCGATAATTACCGCATCCTCATTGACCTTTATTATCACTATCTCCTATAAACACTTAAAATGAGTAACCGATTTACTGTAATCTTGGCCGGAGGACGCGGGGAACGTTTTTGGCCGCATAGCCGTTTGCACCGGCCCAAGCATCTGCTCCCTATCGTTGGCGATTCCCCATTGCTAAAGCAAACTATAGATCGTCTTGGCGATACAGTGCCGCATGAAAACATTTATATTCTCACCAACAGCGAGCAGCGCAAATCAGTTCTCGACATCTGTCCCCAATTGTCTTCGCAGCAAGTAATCGGTGAACCTGTGGGGCGCGATACAACAGCCGCTACCGGTCTCGCTACGCTTCTAGTCAAGAATCGTGATCCCGACGCAATATTCGCGATGTTAGCTTCAGACCATATTATTCACGATACTGCACGTTTTCAAGCTGACCTTAATGTAGCTTTTGAAGTTGCAGAAAGCGAACAAGCCATCGTAACTATTGGCATTAAACCGACCAATCCAGCAACTGGATACGGCTATATTCAGAAAGGAAAGATAGAGAAAGAAATATCAGGCAAAAAAATTTATCAAGTGACGCGTTTTGTCGAAAAGCCGAATCTCAAAACCGCTGAAACGTATCTCAATTCGGGTGAATATTATTGGAATGCCAGTATGTTTGTTTGGCAGGTACCCGTAATTACCAATGCGCTCGCCATCCATCGACCGCAATTATGGGATATCTTTAAAGAGATTGATCAGCGCCTGACAAAGGGGGATGAGCTCGATCCACTACTAGATCATTACTATCCGAAGATTGAAAAAATTTCTATTGATTATGCGGTGATGGAAAAAGCTGAACGTGTACTAACGATCGAATCGGCATTTGATTGGGACGATGTCGGTGAATGGACGGCTATAGAAAGACACTACGAAGCCGACGAGCATGGAAATATAGCACATGGCATAATGATCGCACAAGATGCTTCCGGAAATATCGTTTTCAATACTGATGAGCGCCTGACCGCCCTGATTGGTGTCAAAGACATTATAATTGCTCAAACTCCGGATGCCACGCTGGTCTGCCATAAATCACAAACACAAAATATAAAAAAATTAGTGCAGAAGATTACCGAAAACCCTGATTGGAAACATTTGATTTAACAATCTGTTTATGCAATCGCAAATTATGCGCTGCCTGGGAATTGATTACGGTGAAAAACGTGTCGGATTAAGTTATGGGGACGAACTCGGTGTAGCTGTTCCCTTACCAGCGGCCGTTTTTCCAAACAGTGTCGATCGATTTAATGCCATTGAAACACTTATCGGTGAGCGCAGGATTACTCATTTAATCATTGGTTACCCTTATAACATGGATGATAGCATAGGTTTTAAAGCTAAAGAAGTAGACGCTTTCATTTCTGAATTAGAAGCTCGTTTTCAATTACCCGTTCACCGTGTAGATGAGCGCTTAACCACCTATCAGGCAGTCGATAGTTTAAAGAAATCAGGGAAAAAAATGTTGCGCGAATCACGGGGGAGCGGTGAAGTAGACTCACACGCGGCCATGATAATCTTACAGGATTTCCTCGACCAACACACTCCTTTCGAAGAGGGAAATTAACGCTCCATGCGTTGGAAATGTATAGTGGCTTATGATGGAACGGACTTCTTCGGCTGGCAAAGCCAGGAAAAAGGCAACACCATCCAAGATCTGATTGAGCATCAACTTAAAGTCATTTTTAAGCAGCCGATTCGAATTCATGGCAGCGGCAGAACTGACAGCGGGGTACATGCAAAGGGCCAGATATTTCACTTTGATGGCGAATGGAAGTCACCGGGCAATGATCTTTTGAATGCCATACGTAGCGGATTACCTGAGAGTATCCTCGTTTCATCAGTAAGAAGAGTAAGCTGTGATTTCCACGCGCGCTACTCAGTGAAAGGAAAAAAATACATTTATAAGCTTTACGAAGGCTATGCGCCACCATCAGAAATCCGCTATTGTTGGTCGCTCGGGAAACGCAGGTTAAACATCACTTCTATGCGTTTAGCAGCAATACATTTACTTGGTAAACACGATTTTACATCTTTTTCAGCGGATAGTGAAAACCCGAATGAACACCCGATAAAAGACCTTCGACGCCTCGATATTGTAAAAAATGGACCGCGCGTCAATATCACGACAGAAGCCAATGGTTATTTATACAAAATGGTACGCAGCCTGGTTGGCGCTCTCGTCGATGTCGGTTGCGATAAGCTTTCTCCTGATAGTTTGGTTGAAATACTTGAGAGCAAGCAACGAACCCATCGTGTCTATACTGCTCCAGGACGAGGTCTCAGCATGGACAGGGTATTTTATTAATAGAGTTTAAACGACGGATTCCTTTCTGCCTTGCAGGTTGTTATACGTATATACAAAATGAATTGCTTATAACACTCCATTACTTTTAATTCATATATCTACACATTATATTAAGGGAATTACTCTTTTTTCAGTAAATGCTAGCGAAAGCAAAAAAAGTTACGCACGAACATTTATTGTGCGTTGCAAATACCGAACTGAAACGGAAACCTGAACGCTTTGACCGAAGTAAGGTTCGTATTCTTGATCTTGGCTGTGGTAATGGTGACCTCTTATTACTATTGACCGATAACCTGCCGCAGTTAAATCAGGGATTTAAATTTGAAATATATGGTTACGATATTAACGAGCATGGAGGTATAAAAGAAGGTTATCTGAAAAATCTCATCTATAATTTAACCGAGAAATTTCCGCAGATCGACTGGAACGAGCGCATAAAATTAATTTCAGAAAATGACCCCATCCCTTTCCCTGACCAGTTTTTTGACATCATTCTATCGAACCAGGTGATGGAGCATGTTAAAGATCACTCGAAGTTATTCTCCGAGTTAAATCGAACGTTAAAACCCAATGGTTTATCTGCCCATTTATTTCCCTTTAAAGATATTATTATCGATCCTCATATTAATTTACCCTTTGTCCATAAAATCATGAATTTAGATAACCGTAAAAATATAATTAAGCTATTTAGTCAGTTGGGAATGGGTAAATTTCACGCCTATCGCAAAAAGTATGGACATAACCTCGATCAGTTCACACAGGAATTTTCCGACTACTTTAGTCGCTTAGTTCATTACATTAATCACAAAGAGATTTCAGAAATTAGCGGCAATCACAATCTTCGTCTATCCTATCGCTATACTGCAAATTTATTGAGTAACTTTCTGGGGTCCATTTTTAAGAAAACAACACAATACGAATATGCTTTTAAAGATAACCCTGAGAAGGAGCTCCTATACATGTTTTTATTTAAATATTTTCTGTCCATAACTTTACTCCTCGATAAAGAAGAGCCTCTCTAAGATTAGTATTCCCCTTTTTCTAAGCGGTTACTCACCCTGAGTAGCGTGCGCCATTCACGCTAAAAGCTTATTGCTTTTAGCTTATCTCCTCCCAGCTAGTCGTTACACATGCACAGTTGACATACAGAAACTTGGTCACTACGAAGTGAACGGGGTAAATTCATGTCTCGTGATAAAAACAAAACAAAAGAAAAAATTCTCCAAGCAGCTGTCAATCTGCTTACGCGGTCGGGATTCCACGGTTTCGGAATCAACAGTATTGCAAAGGAAACCGGACATGATAAGGTCCTTATATATAGATACTTTGGGGACCTCAATGGGCTCTTAACCGCTGTTGCTGAGGAAAGTGAATTCTTTCCTGATCTACCCGCTTTCAGAGAAAGCTGGAAGCCCAAAGACGCCAACAAAACCTCTGCATTGACTGCTATCATAACTGGATATATTCAGGAAGTTTTCAATCGTCCACTCACCCTTCAGATATTAAGTTGGGGACCCGTTGAAGATAACCCTTTAGTCACCAGTTGCAAGAGGGATCGCGATCAATTTGAACGAGATCTACTTCGTGGTTTGAATCTTGGAAATAAAGAGCTCCATTCTGTAATCTCTAGTTTATTCAGCTTTATACTGCCAGGTTTCATTCACCAGTATAACAGTGAAAAACCCTTCGACGTGAATGAATTGGAAGAATTAATCGCCCCATTATGTGAACGCCTTTTACCCAATACTGAGGGAAACAATTTTAAGATTGAAAATAATATCCGAATAGCGTTTGAGAATGACGAAGACGACCCTAACTCATTACCCACCGAACTCCTGTAAGGACGAGCAGTCTACCGGATTATTACCTCTGCGATCCCTCTTTGTTGCCGATTCAGTGCATCAATTCCAGTCATGAATAAAAAAAAAGAAAAAAGAAATGAATCTATCCAACTACGAGGTGTTCGGCAGAACAATCTTAAGGGATTCAATCTTGATCTACCGATTGGAAAACTTGTCGTTGTAACCGGATTAAGCGGCTCTGGAAAATCTTCGCTAGTTTTTGAAACATTACATGCCGAAGGACAAAGGCGATACGTCGAAACTTTCAGCCCTTACACCCGTCAATTCCTCGAAATGCTGGACCGCCCAAAGGTGGACAACATTTCAAACATCCGCCCGTCAATTGCCATCCAGCAAAGCAATACCGTAAAAACATCACGCTCCACGGTCGGAACGATGACTGAACTATGCGATTTTTTTAAAGTTTGGTATTGTCATGTTGCCAACCTTTTCGATCCCGCATCCGGTGAAAAGATCGAGGACGATAATCCACAGTCAATTTGGAAAAAAGCCCTCCTTAGGATCGAGGGTAAATCAGTTATTCTCACTTTTGCTGTTAAACGACCATCATCCATAAAATGGAAAGAGATTTTCGATTCGCTGCGTCGTCAAGGTTACACCCGGATAATCACGCATCATAAAATAAAAAAAATTACTGAGACCAAAATATCAGAAATTAAAAGTAACATTCTTTATGTGATCCAGGATCGCATGGAAGTTACACGAATGAATAAAACTCGCTTTATCGATGCCACACAGACCGCGTTGCATTACGGAAATGGTGAGGTTTTTATTTTTTCACTAAAGGGTCAATTATTAGTTAATTATGCGGAAGGTCTTCGTTCGCCAATCACTGGAAGGATATTTAAAAAACCTATACCCGCTATATTTTCTTTCAACTCGCCTATTGGTGCCTGTCCCCGATGTCGGGGATTTGGACGAATTATTGAAATTGATTATCGTTTGGTGATTCCCGATTCCACCCTAAGTCTTAGCAGCGGGGCGATAAGAGCATTTCAAGGTAATGTCTATAGTGAGAGCCAACGCGACCTTCTGCGGACCTGTAAAAATAATAATATCCGCACCGATGTACCCTATAGAGATTTAAGTGCCACTGAGATAAATTTTATTATCGACGGAGATCCTCATTTTGTAAAACAGAGAGGGAAAGCTCCTCATCTTTGGTATGGGGTTAAACGTTTTTTTGATTGGTTGGGAAAAAATACTTATAAAATGCACGTCCGTGTCTTTCTTTCAAAGTATCGTGCATACACTACCTGCCAGGATTGTCATGGCACCCGGCTCAAATCGGAAGGACTAAACTGGAGATGGCATAGTTCAACTCTGCCCGATCTCTATCATCTACCTGTCAGCGACTTGCTTTCCCTCTTACGGAAATATGAAAAACCACTACATGATCATCAGGTCAATATCGCCTACGAGGCTATCATGAGTAGAATCTCCTACCTTGAGCAGGTTGGCCTCGGCTATCTCACCCTCGATCGTACTTCACGTACACTCTCAGGTGGTGAAGTTGAACGTGTCAATTTAACCTCTTGTCTAGGAACTTCTCTCATCGACACCCTTTTTGTTCTCGATGAGCCATCTATTGGACTGCATGCAAAAGATATTGAGCGTCTTATCAGTATTCTAAAGCGCCTCACAGGGCTCGGTAATACCGTCGTTGTTGTAGAACATGATGAAAGTATTATTCGCGCTGCGGACCATCTTATCGAAGTTGGCCCCAAGCCCGGTGCTCGCGGCGGAGAACTTACCTTTTTCGGCAATAGCACGAAGTTGGTGGAAGAAAATAATACGCTCACTGGAGCATACCTTGCAGGAGATAAAACAATCGATGCACCCCACAACCGAAGGCCGATTCATTTAAATTGGAAACGACGGAGCGGAAAAGAACCTCGCGATCACAAGAAAAAATCCAGCGCGATTACTCAATCTCCTCCCCCCCTCTTTTTTAAAAAGGTTTCCTGCTATAATATTAATAACCTGGACTTTCAATTACCTTTGCAGCGGCTGATCTGCGTGAGCGGTGTCTCCGGATCAGGAAAGTCAACACTACTCAATAATGTAATTTACCAGGGCCTGCTTGCGAAAAGAGGGAAGGCTGTGCATACACCTGCACGTATACAACGCATTGGTAACAGTGAGAGTATTTCAGAAGTTGTCCTTGTTGATCAATCTTCCGTCAGTAAAACACCGCGCTCCAACCCAGCCCTTTATACGGATACATGGGATCTTATTCGCACACTTTACGCTTTCACTGAAGCCGCCCAGGCATCGGGTCTTACCACGTCCAGCTTTTCCTTCAATAGTGGAAATGGGCGTTGTGACCAATGCAAAGGATTGGGATACGAACGTGTGGAAATGCAATTCATGGCGGATGTATTCGTCACTTGTCCTCTATGTGAAGGTCGACGTTTCAGGCCTTTTATTCTCGATATCCATTGGTGCGGGAAAAGCATCGCCGATATACTTGAATTAAATGTGAGTGAAGCGGCAGTATTTTTCAGGGATCAACCGTTGATCTTAAATCGTCTGCAAACCTTAATCGATATAGGTTTGGGTTACCTCCCACTGGGTCAACCACTCAATACTCTCTCCGGCGGTGAATCGCAGCGACTTAAACTGGTCAAATACCTGTCCCGTTATGGAGAGGTGGAGAATAGTGCACTCATACTACTCGATGAACCAACGACCGGCATGCATCGCGATGATGTCAAACGTCTCATTGCGGTGCTGCAGAGACTTGTAAATCAAGGACACAGTCTCGTTGTCATCGAACACCACCTCGATATCCTAAAATCTGCTGATTGTATTATCGAAATGGGGCCGGGTCCGGGCGCCGGTGGGGGGAAGATCGTTTTCACCGGTACCCCTGAAGCACTCGGTAAAAAGCGGTTTGCCAGTTCACCCTTTATCGAACAGTCATTACGGTCGCGTGACAACGGTAATGGGCGAAGAATCGAATCGAAAAAATCTAATAAAAAATTAAATGATACTGAAGACCTTATCGCAGCTGAGTCATCAGCAACCTATAATCTTCAATCTAATAAAGTAAACGCGATTGAGATTTTTGGCGCGCGTGAACACAACCTTAAAAACTTAACCCTCTCAATTCCACATCGTCAAATCACGGTTATTACGGGTGTATCAGGATCGGGAAAGTCTTCTCTTGCCTTCGATATAATTTTTGCAGAGGGCCAGCGAAGATTTATGGAATCGATGTCGCCTTACGCCCGTCAGTTTGTCGAGCAGCTTCCCCGTCCTGATATTGATCGTCTGACAGGTATACCACCGACTGTCGCTATAGAGCAACGCGTAACCCGAGGAACTCGCAAGTCTACCGTCGCTACGATCACTGAAGTCGCGCAATACCTGCGCTTGCTTTATTCACGCGTCGGGGTCCAATACAGTCCACGTAATGGTGATCCGGTAGTCGCCCTCAGTCCGACGCTTTTAAAAAAGCAATTCGAAGAGACACTATTAGAGCAAAAGAAAAAAGATCAGTCGATCTTATATCTCTGTGCACCTCTCGTTCGCAGTCGAAAAGGTCATTACCAACCCTTGGCGACCTGGGCTATTGACCACGATTTTAAAACACTGCGAATCGATGGCCAATTTATCAATCTGTCTGTTTTTAAAAAATTAGATCGTTATCGTGAACATGACATCGAAGTCGTTATTTCTGAAATAGTCCTTAAAGGTAAATCAATTAAATCTCATATTGATCGGCTGAGAGAAAAAGAAAATAATTCAAATTTAAATAAAGCTTTAAAACTAGGTAAAGGATCCTGCTTTCTCGTGACACAAGCGAGTGAAATTATTGCCTGGTTTTCAACCACGCGCACAGACGCGGTCACTGGTGAATCATTTCCTGAACTCGACCCTAAGCATTTTTCCTGGAACTCATCCAAAGGCTGGTGTCCGACATGCCGCGGGCATGGCTGTATTTACGCGTGGATGTCGAAAGACGATGATTACCCCGATGAAGTAGAAGCAATAGAAAACGGTTCCCTCTGTCCTTCCTGTCAGGGAATACGGTTAAATGAAATCAGCCGCTCCGTTCGGTTACAGTTCAAGGACCGCTCTGCCCTTTCCCTCCCTCAGCTTCTCAAGCTTACTCCGAGTAAACTCCTGGATCATTTACACCAATTGAAATTAGATCGCCGCAGTCGTGCAATTGTTCGAGATCTAATACCAGAAATCGAGGAAAGACTCAGGTTTATGGATAAAGTCGGTCTTGAATATCTCACCCTCGACCGTACCACGAATACACTCTCCGGCGGTGAAGCACAACGCATTCGTCTCGCGGCGCAATTAGGGTCTAATCTGTCCGGTGTGTTATATGTTCTCGATGAACCTACAATCGGTCTTCACGCTAGAGATAATGCACGTTTACTCAAAACATTGGAAATTCTGCGCACCCGAGGTAACACCCTCATTATCGTTGAACACGATGAAGAGACCATGCGTCACGCTGATAGAATAATCGACCTTGGACCCGGTGCGGGACTGCATGGCGGTGACCTTCTCGCAAATGGTAATATTTCTGAAATCAAAAAAAATAAAAAATCCCTGACGGGAAAATATTTAAAAAAAGGGATTAGTCACCCTCGGCGAGGTCATTACCGTTCACTACCCTCCCCCTGGAATCCTCGCTCTAAGCTTAAGAAGGCAAAATGGTTAGTGGCAAAAAGTGTATCCTTGCGCAATCTTAAAGGTGATGATCTCCACTTACCTCTCGCTCGACTCATCGTGGTCTGCGGCATATCTGGCGCGGGAAAATCGACATTGATTCGCGATTTGTTAAATCCCGCTGTTGCCTATGCTTCCCATAATAAAATTAAAAATTTAAAAGCCGCAGCGTTAAATCGCACCGCATTATTCGATTTAACCGGTCAATTGACACCTCCCCTCTCCCAACTAATCAATGGGGACGGTTTCCGTCATGTCATTGAAGTTGATCAAAGTCCAATCGGCAAAACTCCGCGTTCGACACCATCTACTTATATCGGCGCATTTGACATTATTCGATATTTTTTTGCATCGCTGCCGGAATCGAAAATCCAAGGATACGACGCGGGAACTTTTTCCTTCAATACCCGCGGTGGCCGTTGCGAAAAGTGTAAGGGAGCCGGTCGTATAAAACTCAAGATGAATTTTCTACCTGATACCTATATCGCTTGCGACGCTTGTGGAGGTAGCCGATATGGACTCGAACTCAAGGAAATATGTTGGAAGGATAAGAATATCAGTGAGGTTCTTGAGATGACCTTTGAAGAAGCATCCCACTTTTTCGCTTTTCATAGCAAACTGAAAGCAATGCTCGAGCTTATGGTTGAAATGGGGCTGAACTATTTAAAGCTTGGACAAAGTAGCCCTACACTCTCTGGGGGCGAGGCACAGCGTCTCAAACTGGTTAGCGAATTAGCAAAAGGACTGCAAGGTTTTCGTGAAAAATCACGAGGAATAATTTCAAGTAATCTCTATATTCTCGAAGAACCAACTATCGGTTTACACCTCAGCGATTGTGAGAAACTGATTGAACTTTTGCATCGACTCGTCGATCAGGGACACACCGTTATTGTTATTGAACATCACCCTGACATCATCGCTGAAGCTGATTATATAGTCGAGATAGGCCCTGAAGGAGGTGACCAGGGCGGTGAGATCTTATATCAAGGGACACCCCAAGGATTATTGAAATGTGCACGCAGCCCGAGCGCCCCTTACCTCCGTGATAAAATTGGGTGAGATGCTACAACCAGAAAGCCAATTCCGAGTTCCGCAGTCGCGAAATGATAACTTTCAAGGCCACCTGCCAGAGGACAGCATAGATTATATGAAATATTGAGGATGATTTGGAGAATAGGATAGAAACTTCAATTCGCCTAATTCCATCTTGCCATATTTTCTCATTCACGCATTTTCGCATCATCGCATTTACTCATATTCCTTTTTGACTTTTGACCTTTTGACTTTTTGACTATTAACCATGACATCTATTCAAGCAATAAGAGGACGCGAAGTTCTCGATTCCAGAGGCAACCCTACCGTTGAAGTTGATGTAGAACTTGAATATGGCGTCATCGGACGCGCAGCGGTACCTTCGGGAGCCAGCACAGGCGTAAATGAAGCCCTCGAGCTCCGCGATGGTGACGTTCCTGCTAGTAAATTTCCCAAGGGTAGCCATCCTAAAAACAGATATCTGGGTAGAGGAGTTCTCCAGGCGGTCAACAATATAGAAAAGATAATTGCCCCGGCTCTATTGGGCATGGACGCTACTGACCAACTCTCAATCGACAGCCGAATGCTTAAGCTGGATGGCACGCCAAATAAAAAGAAATTGGGTGCGAATGCTATCCTCGGTGTTTCACTAGCAGTCGCCAAGGCGTCGGCGCTCGCTCTTGGTCAACCCCTTTACAAATACCTGGGCGGTCCTAACGCCAGAGTTCTACCCGTACCGATGATGAATATATTGAATGGCGGCTCACACTCTGACGCGCCTATAGATATACAAGAATTCATGATTATGCCAAAAGGTACCGATAGTTTTCGAGAAGCTCTGCGTATGGGGACTGAGGTATTTCATGCCCTGAAAAAAGTGCTTCAGGCTAATCGACTTTCAACCGCAGTCGGTGATGAAGGAGGGTTCGCCCCAAACCTTGAATCAAATGAAGCCGCGCTGGAAGCGATTGCTAAAGCGGTAAAGCAAGCTGGATATAAATTAGGCAAGGACATATTTATTGCCCTCGACGTCGCGGCTTCTGAATTCTATGACGCCAAAACGAAAAAGTATGTTTTTAATAAATCTGACCGCTCAAAACGCAGCGCAGACCAAATGATTTCCTTTTACCAGGATTTGCTGAAGAAGTATCCTATCATTTCCATCGAAGATGGTTGTGACGAGAATGACTGGCAGGGTTGGAAAAAATTAACAGTGGCCATGGGCGATAATGTCCAACTTGTAGGCGATGATCTTTTTGTCACTAACACCGCATTTCTTAAAAAAGGAATTAAACTAGGTGTGGCTAATTCCATTCTTGTTAAAGTTAACCAGATTGGTTCCCTAAGCGAAACACTCGACGCTATTGAAGCAGCTAAGGAAGCTAGCTATACATCAGTAATTTCTCACCGATCAGGTGAAACCGAAGATACGACGATTGCTGATATCGCGGTGGCGACCAATGCCGGCCAAATCAAAACCGGTTCCCTCAGCCGCACTGATCGAATATGTAAGTACAATCAGCTTTTACGCATCGAAGAAGAACTCGGTAAGCACGCAGTATACGGTGGAAAATTATAGCGGGTAAGCGTAAAAGTGGATTGACTTCACTCATTCTGCGAAAGTAGACAATCTCTCCTTCAGGCCCACTGCCGCCTGAGCGCTAACCACCGTTAGCCCCGCGATAAATGCCGGTGCCCACCGTGCCGTTCAAAATGAGCCCCGATAAAACAAGAATGAGTACCAGTAAGCTTATACTTATTGTATACCTATATTTTTTAACCTAATGTATTCATAAGCTATATATTCCAACTCCTGTTAATATTGTTAGATGGCAATACTGAAAAATAAATTTCATTTCCCGAACGCTACCCCTTATAATTTGCGACTTTGTGCGTAATATCCCGCTTTTCTATAAAATTGCGTCTCTTTTGGCTTCTTTATTTTATTGAAATAAAGAATGACACCGGATCGTTGCTAGTTTCTCTCTTTTATGTGGACAAATCTTAAGTTTTATTCTTGGTTTTCCAGTTAATGAGCGACGACAAATCTCATAAACTGGTCACTAGAAACGGCGTTGTCATAGATCTTATTCTCACCGCCATCATATTTAGTTTTTTATCCTGGATCTTACGTCCCTACGTTCCAGCACAAACTGAAGTTTACACTAATGTGTTCGCCGTCTTTACAGCCTCTTGCCTTTCTGGGCTGTTCTGGCTTGTGCTCCAGATGTTCCGAGTCGTTTACACTGACATGCAGATTCGTAACCGGGACTAAGCGTCCCTCGAATATCTTTAGTATTAAATTTTTGTAATACCTGATAATTGTCATAATCTGTGGCTATCCTATCATCTTTAAACTCTCCACAGAGCGTAAGTTAAGTCAAAGACGCTCCTTCTAAAGCAGTTTTTCATCCTGAATAAACTTGGCTTTCCAATTTTCTGGATCTCCAACTTTCTACTCCTGCATGAATCCACAATCTGCATTCCCCAATTGACTCAGCCGCTATTCACCGCAATTTTACGATCAGTTCCCTTTAGCGGTAATTCAATCCACTTTGAGTTGTGTGCGTGTGAAGCATGAAATGCGACTATCGCTTCATGTGTCCCAAGTGCTTCACTCGCAGGATAGGGGAATGTTTTACCCTCCTCTAACCACTCGACGATTTCATTGACTGCGGTATCCATTGACGTTGCCCCTAGATGCAAATCAGCCCAGTGATCTTTTTGCCCGTTTTCCCAGAACTCAAATGATACTTCTCTAGACCCATCGACGATAGCCCTACCCTTCTTCCCGTTGATACTAATGCTATGGGGTGTCATCGAATAATCCGCGGCATCAACTATCACAATTAATCCGTTTTCCATTCGCATCATCCCCCATCCTCCAGGATCACTGAAATCAGGCCCCCGACAATCAGGTTTACCCGCTAGATCGAGCGTCGCTGATACTGCTTTTACTTCGCTCCCAAGAAGCATGCGGATACTATCGATCATGTGCGTGCCAACGTTGCCCAATCGACCATTTGGCCACTGCATCGTAGCGGAAGTTAGCTCCCCTAAAATGCCATCTTCGATCGCACCGCGTAATCGTCGAAAGTTATCATTAAATCGTCGATTATGATTGATTACTAAAAGAACCCCCGCTTGCTCGCAGGTTAGAACCATTTTTTCTGCATCGGATTGATAAGTAGCAATGGGTTTTTCACAATATATAACTGGAATCCCTCTTTCCACGCAGGCAATCGTAATTTCGGTGTGGACCGGGGTATAGGTTGCCACACTGACAATATCAATGGCTTCCTTATCGATCATTTCTCTCCAGTCCACGTAGGGTTTTGCTCCCGACCTTTTTTCGAATCGTTCTCGCCGGCCGACATCACGACTGCTTCCCGCTACGACTTCGACACGTGGGTGTTTATCAAAGGCTTGATAATGGGTCCCATCCATATTGCTTACTAGCTGGCCCAAGGCATCGCCAGAAACCTGGTCCGCTCCACCAATGAAACCAACACCAATGATTGCTGCTTTATAATTTTTTTTTGGCATTAATAAATTGATGAACGTTTAAGTCATAAATCTAAAATGAGTATTGCTTGTACAATGTTATTATGACGATAACTAAATGAGTGTGAATTCATAGCAGTTCAGTATTTACATGATTCATAAAGTAGTAACTGATGAAAGAAAATCCGATTGAAATTATTGGCGAGGTCATTATCGCCGGCAGGTCTTCTAAAAGACATCGCTCGCGGGCAGGATTGCAATGCTTACCGGATGGAGAGTTGTTCGTTGCATATCGTATAGGTTGGGACATCTTCAATCTCTCTCATGGAGCCGTCGTCGGAACTTGGTCGCAAGATAATGGGCGTTCCTGGGAGGAACCCGTGGCATTGATTGCTGAACCTGGTTGGGCCTGGCTTGGGGCACAAAGAATACTGCAACTTTCAGAGGGTCAATTGGTCATGCTCTTGCAAAGAGCAAATTTTGATACTGGCCATTTTACTATACATTCGACTTTTTCTTCCGACCACGGTCGCACGTGGGATAAGATTCGACCTGCTATTCACATTTTTAAGGACTGGAACGAACCTTCTGGACAGGGTATAACCCGAGGATGTCCCGACGATAAAATAATGATCGCATTCCAGGGTGCCGATATGAAAGATGCGCCGACTGAAGTCGGAGTCGCAGTCTCAGCTGATAAGGGAGAAACCTGGAACAACCTTGTCGTCATCGCCTCAAATTCGGAGATCAATTTCCGCGAGGCTGATTTACTGAGACTTCGCGATGGACGTCTCATCGCGTCTATTCGCACTGATGACGAGCCCTATGAAACATACCAGTCTTATTCCACTGATAAGGGGGTCTCCTGGGCACCGGCTGAAAAATCAGGATTTAAAGGACATTGTCCCTGCATATTCCAATTAGAGACAGCTATTATCTGTGTCTATCGGGATATGGATCCCGTTAGACCGGGCATTAGCTACAGTCTCAGTTATGATTCCGGTCAATCATGGGATTATGGAGGACAATTGTACAAGTCACCGTGCACCTACCGTGGGTGGGCCACCGCATGCGGATATCCTTCGATCGCGCGTCTGCCAGGCGGCGAGCTCTATTGTGTCTTTCATACTTGTGCGGTCAATAACGATTCCGAAATACGCGGTCTGATATTGAAGGATAATACGTAAAAGTGAATAAACGGAAATGCGTGAATGAGGAGAAGTATTGTCAATTGGTCAAAAAAGAGTAATCTAGTAATCAGTTATCAGTAGAAGATGCTTAGCTGTTCCGCATATACTCATGTTCGCTTAATCGCATTTCCACTTTCTCCTTTTGACTAAGAGTTATGGAAAAACTACTTGTAAATGAAGCGCTCTCCAGTAAGTCATCAAAGGACAGTGTACGTGTTGAAGGCTGGGTCCGCACGAGGAGGGATTCCAAAACTTTTTCGTTTATTGAGATCAATGATGGTTCCTGTCTGAAGAATCTTCAAATCATTGTCGATGTCACTCTGCCGGATTATGTAATCATTGACCAGCTGATAACAGGGGCTTCGGTCAAGGTGACTGGTAAATTAGTTGAATCTGCAGGGAAAGGCCAGCAGTGGGAGTTACAAGCAGATAGGGTCGAGCTTATCGGATCATCAGATGAATCCTATCCCTTGCAGAAAAAAGGACATAGCCCGGAATTCCTGCGCGAGATAGCACACTTGCGTCCGCGCTCTAATCTCTTTGGATGTATCTTTAGATTGCGCAATCGATTATCTTTCGCTATTCACAACTTTTTTCAGGAGCGAAATTTTATTCTCGTGCATACCCCGATCATCACTGCAAGTGACTGTGAAGGTGCGGGTAAACTTTTTCGCGTTACTACACTCGACGGCAATTTAGAGGGTAAAGGTGATAGTGAAATCGATTATTCAAAAGATTTTTTTGCTCGCCCAACTTATTTAACAGTAAGCGGCCAACTCGAAGCCGAGATTTTTGCAACCGCTTTCACTAAAGTCTATACATTTGGACCGACTTTTCGCGCAGAGAATTCTAATACCTCAAGACACGCGAGTGAATTCTGGATGATCGAACCGGAAATGGCATTTTGCGATCTCGATGGGGACATGGACTTGGCGGAGTCCATTGTAAAATATCTTGTTCAGGATACCCTGGCCAATTGCGATGAAGATTTGCAGCTCTTTAACCAGTTTGTTGATAAGGAACTGCTCAAACGTTTAAACTTTGTCGTCGAACAACCCTTCGAGCGTATTACCTATCGTGATGCCGTCGATATTCTTACAAAGTCGGGACAAAACTTTGAATTCCCTGTCGCCTATGGTACCAATCTTCAATCTGAACATGAGCGATTTCTTACGGAAGTACATTTCAAATGTCCCGTAACGGTATACAATTATCCCAAGCAAATTAAACCCTTCTACATGCGCTTAAACGAAAATGAAGAGACGGTTAGAGCAATGGATGTACTTGTACCTGGGATTGGTGAAATAGTCGGAGGTAGTCAAAGGGAAGAAAGGTTGGATGTACTGTTAGATAATTTAAAGGACCATCATCTGGATCAGAATGAATACTGGTGGTATCTGGAATTGCGTAAATACGGGACCGTCCCACACAGTGGTTTTGGCCTTGGATTTGAGCGCATGCTTATGTTTTTAAGCGGCATCCCTAATATCCGTGATGTTATTCCTTTCCCACGCACCCCGGGTAGCGCGGATTTTTGATAGGCTTGGGGCGCACTGCGATTCTGCATAGTTTCAACATAATGCGACAACAGCAGGTCATCGTCTTCTCCTATTGTCATTGCGAGGCTGTTTGTCAGCTGCGGCTACCGAGGCAGCAGCCCGACATCTTCCATTCCAGGGGAATGTCTATTGCATGAGGTCAATCCCTGAATAGTAGGGTTAACAAAAATCGACCGCTAGCCAGCGTACAATTTTCTACTAAGTAAGCGTAGTAGATATCCAATATTTAATAAGCTATTGAACATCAGATAGACTCCCCTAGATTGTCTCCCTCGCAATGACAAGAAAAGGAATGAAGAAATATATAGAATACACTTTTCTTCCATTCCTCCCATTACAAGAAACAGAGTGACGCTGCTCCCTTATCCTTAAGGGGACTTTCACCAGTCCCTTGTCCCCCTCACATTACTGCCGCAGTATTTACCCTTGACAGTGAACAATTGTTTATCTATACAAATTTCCACTTGTGGAAGACCTCACCATCAGGCAACAGGAGATATTAGGATATATCCTCCTTCACATGCGAACCAATAATACTTGGCCGAGTTTCAGGGAAATTCAGTCACACTTTGGTTTTAAAAGCACCAATGCAGTCATGGGCCACTTGCGTGCTTTGGAGAAAAAAGGTTATATCAGCCGCGTTCCCGGCCAGGCACGCACTTTCCGTATCACGATGGAATTTGAAGATGATAAAAAGCCTGAAAAGGCTATCGATATAATCGAACTACCCGTCTATGGCAATATCGCCGCCGGCTACCCAGATGGGGTGGAAGCATCCGGGACAATCGGTCGGCTCCAGGTCGATGTAGAGACTGCGGGATATCATCGCTCACGTCGCTGTTTCGCCCTTAAAGTACGAGGCGAAAGTATGGTTGATGCTGGAATCTATGATGGTGACACCGTCATCCTCGAACAACGACCACCTAAAAACAACGATATCGTCGCTGGGCTTATCGATGGAGAAACCACGTTAAAGCGCTTTGTAAAAAAATCTGGTTGCGCCCCTTACCTTAAAGCAGAAAATAAACTATTCCCGGAACTTTATCCCGTAGCCGAACTAATCATTCAGGGCGTCGCTAAAGCTGTCGTTCGTGACCTGTAGGCATTGTGTAATTCCCGGTTAGTCTTAGAACAACGTGTTTGATTATCGAATGTCAATTCCTGTCTTCAATCTTTGTACAATTTGAAGATATTGAATTAGAGAATCAATATATTTGTGCAGAAGCACCTTCTGTCTGGAATAAACTGTTGTTTTAAACTCTAATGATTGCATCGGGCCGATGCACATTTTACATAATTTTTCTTTCTATCCCGATTACCTATAGCATCTAGTTTTCGGTTTATCGCTTTTCTCCCTCCCCTACTTGACCCTGGGTATGTAAGTGTTTATTATATTTAAATTTAACAGCTGTTCGACATACTAAATCTAGAACTTTTACATGCGTTTAACGGCAATAAAAATTAAATTAATTGTCGTTTTATTCAGGACATTCATCCTGTCTTATTGCTGTCTTTTCTTACAGTTAAGCGCAGCAATCGCCGAGACAGAAGAAACCATTGAGAATACTGACCCTTCCAAGCAATTGGCTCTGGCACTCAGCGCGTTCGAAAAAGGTGATTACACAAGGACTCAAGCTATCCTTCTCCCTCTAAGTTTAAAAAAACACACAGAGGCCCTGACATGGCTAGGGTTAATGCATGAACTTGGACTCGGCGTTGACCTGGATGATATCCTCAGCGAACTCTATCTGCGTCAGGCGACCGTCCGTGGTGACGTCGCAGCCGCCCGTTATATGGCATGGAAATTTTCTGCCAGTGCGAAACCTATTGAAGATAATACCGCTGCTGCTCGCTATCGTGTTCTTGCTGAAAAAAATCTGGTTGCCAATTCGACAGTCACTAAAAAAATTGGTTGGATGACCACCGTAGCTGAAGAATTCGCTCAAAACTATGCCCGCGTTTTAAATTGGAATAAAGAGCAGGCGACCGCCAATAATAAGACCGCTTACTATAATCTGGGAATGCTTCACTTAATAGGTCGCTGTGTGCCGAAAAATCATAAGAAAGCAGTATCCTGGTGGGAAAAAGCAGCCGAGCTCGACCACCCCTTAGCCCTGTGGCGCTTAGGTCTCTACTATGAAAGAAGGGCGACGGGAAAACCAAATTTGAAAAAAGCGATTGCTTATTACGAACAATCAGCAGCGTTGGGTTACCGTCCCGCGGTTGAGCAATTAATTGATATTTTAGAAAGTGATGAAGGATTTGAAGCGGAAACGGAAAAAGCCCTCCTTTGGAATCGACAGGCCGCCATACAGGGTGATGCAAAAGCTCAAAGCAATTTGGGCTTTTGGTATGAATCGGGTATTAACATTGAACAGGATTTTAATCAGGCCATCCATTGGTACAGCTATGCGGCCGAGCAAAAGGATACCCGTGCCTTAACTTTATTAGGACGCGCTTACATATTGGGCCGCGGCGTTAAAACAGATTATGAAAAAGGTCGTAAGTTGCTTACTGAGGCGAGTGAACAAGGCAGTCCACTCGCAAAATATTTACTCGGACATATCTATAAAAAAGAATTGGGTGTAGAGGTCGACGAAAACCTGGCTTTAGCCTATTATCAGGAAGCAAGTGAGCTTGGTCACGCCCAAGCACAGCTTCTCGTCTCTGAATATTATTTCCTCGGACTTGCCATTGATCAGGATATCAAAAAAGCCTTAGAGCTACTACGAGCAGCAGCAGCGCAAGATTATCATCGGGCAGAGATGCGCCTCGCGCATTGGTATTATAAAGGAATCGTTGTCGATCAGAATGATGATTTATTTTATTATTGGGTGATTAGATCAGCAGAGCATGGTTCCAGAGTAGGTAACGGCATATTGGCTGCCCTCGACGATACGAATGAAGACATGCACACTACCGTCGATAAATTCTGGGAACGTGCTAAATCATATAGCCACCAGAAGCATTATTTAAAAAAACAGCGCGAAGACTACGTAAAAGGGAGTATTAAATACAAACCGCCGCGTCCGATCGATGTGACCCAGCCAGAACTACCAGGTTACATTATGGATAAAATCACTAAAGGTCGCGTGCTCCTTAGATTACAGGTCAGTAAAAGAGGTTACGTCACTAACATCGAAGTCGAAGAATCTACCCATGAGGAATTGGAAGAACCGACCTTGAGAGCAGTAAAAAAATGGCGCTTTGCTCCCTCCATAAGAAACGGAAAACCAGCCATGGGTCTCGTTCGCATCCCCATCGTCTATAATTGATACTGAAAGTGTCATTGCGAAGGAGACGCAACTAACTGCGGTAATCCACTTATTTTTCTTGGAATGTTTTAAGTGTAAGTGTTATGCGAGCATGCGTGAATAGGTAAAAGCGGAGCATTTTCTACTGTTCACTGGTCGCATCCTTTTAACTTTTTATCTTTTCCCCTATCCTATTGACACTTCGCTTTTGAATCCTAATTTCTGATTCCGTTATACGTGGTGGTTGTAGCTCAGTTGGTTAGAGCACCGGATTGTGATTCCGGGGGTCGCCGGTTCAAATCCGGTCAGCCACCCCAGCCTATCGCTTGACACTTAATAATTTTCCCCTCGCACGCCAAACAAGTAACGGCAGCTAACACTTTTAATTTGAGCACTTGCCCAGTGCTAGTGAGATCGGTGGCATTGATAATAGAACGACAGATAATCTTAATCTGGTTTTAAGATTTAAATACCATCGTCGTGGAACTGCTGTACCTGTTGTGGACTTAATCCGTGGTGCATTTGTGTGACTAGCTGTTTACTTAGCATGGATACTATCAGGGTGGCTGCCGACTGACGGAGCTGCCATGATGCGCAACTGCTGTTCTATCGCATCCAGATAATCCTCAGGATGATAGTAAGTCTAGCTCCATGAAGAGTGTCCCGGACTGTTATTTATAGAGTAGGCACGACGCTCGTGATCTGCCGTCTAAACCTGAGTGCTATGAACGAGAGCCTCTGTGAATATCATCAGGTCACCGGTAGCCACCAGCGGCTGGACAACGTAATCAGCATCCCTTTCCTGCAATCTCACCTCTTCCAGGATATCCATCACGAAATTGCTTTTGTGCAATCCTGGAACACAAATAAAAGCCCCATCTCCTGAGCCCGCCGGCGTAAGGCAATAAGTAAAAACCGTCAGTCCATTGCAGATCACTCCTTTATAGTAACGGTACCAGTGGTCCTCCTCGATCTCAGTCTCCATCGTGGGTCCCCCGTATAGGCGCCAATGTTCGCTTCTTTTAATCATAAAAATGTTGTAATCATGATCGATACGGAATTTCGGTCCAAAGGAATTCAACCATATAGGGTAAGGCTGAAGGATGGTCGATAAACAATTGAAAGGGTAGCAACACACTACGATATGCGCCACTAGGAGCGTAAACCCTTCGCACGGTCCAGGACTGCGCAAAGGTAAATCTCACATTGTTCTCGCCTTCTCCGGGCTAGTTAGAGCATGGTCTCGCAATGAGTCACCATGAAACCACTAGTTCAAGGTCGGCCTCAACGGTTGCGTATCTGTACCAGCCAAAAAGTGATTTCATATCTAAATTCCCTGAATAGCTGACAGGATTCTATTATTGCAACCATGAAGAAGTTCGACATACCCCAACTTGAGGGAATCTTCTCTGAGCCTTGGTCGTGGAAGAAGTTCGTCGGCTTACTGGGAGCCTTCGGTCCGGCGGCTATCGTTGCCTCCGTTGCAATCGGTGCGGGTGAGACAATCGTCGTCGTTCGCTCCGGTGCCTGGGCTGGTTATGAACTGCTCTGGCTCGTATTGCTCAGCTGCCTTGTCAAAGGAATTTTCGTCCTCTACTTGATCGGCCGCTACGCCGCGGTTAGTGGCGAGTTTATCGGAAATCGGATAGTGAAATTCCCGGGCCCGAGAGGGTGGGTGCTCATCCTCATTCTATTGATGGAATTCATTGCCGCACCCATGGGATGGGTGGCCATTGCAAAACCGTGCGGGGATCTGTTTCACTACATCCTCCCATTCCCCGACATGTTTTCGGAACCCGTGTGGGAGAATCTCATCTCTACCTTCTTCATCGCGCTCGCGCTGGGACTCGGTATCAGCCTCTCGTACGAGAAGGTGGAAAAGCAACAGCTCTTGATCTGTGGGATTCTAGTGAGTGGCACCATCATCGGAACCCTCTTGGTCCGGCCCGATTTCTACCAAGCACTCGTCGGAACGTTCAGCTTCGGCTATATCCCGGAATTCCCCCCGTGGGCCCCGGATGACGCCGTCAAGCACCGCATGCTGACGATGGCGACGACATTCGGATACGTCGGTGGCTCGGTGATGGCTTACGTCGTCTACGCCCATTGGGTGGGTATGCACAAGTGGGGCCTCAATAGCCACAAGGACATAGAGGCTATTCGTAGCTACGCCCTAACGCGAGAGCGTATCGACTATCTTCCTGAAGACTCCGAGTCAGTCGACCGCCTGCAGCGGCTATGTTCACCGCTCCATTGGGATGTCAGCATGGGAGCATTCGTCCTGTTTATCGTGACGGCAGCGTTCATGCTCTCCGGGGCAGTGGTTCTGATGCCGCTTCAGAGCCGGTTCGAGGGTTGGAGTTTATTGACGAATCAAGCACACGTGTGGGCCGCCATACATCCGACGCTCGTTTGGATCTATTACGTATGCATCATCGCAGCACTGTGGGGATCGCTGCAGGCGCTGCCCGAAATCTACGCTCGCGTGTCCCATGAGTTCCTTGGTTCCATTTGGCCTCAACGCAGGTGGTCATTTCGCGGAGTCAAGCGAGCCATCTGCCTTTACATTTTTCTCGTCACCATAGTGATCGTGTGGTCGGATATTCCTTTCAATACGCTCATTCAGATCGTCGGTTTTCTCTCCGTAAATTTTTCCATCGCACTCATCATGATCGTTGCCCTTTATCTTAACTTCAAGCTCCCTGCCGTCTATCGCACCAGGGCCCCGATGTTGATCGGGGCGGTAATTTCATCAATCATTCTCATTATCTTTGCAGTGACGAGCGGTATAGGGCTGGCTCAGAAACTGATCAGGTTTTGAGCGCAACATGAATCACCATGAATTCGCTGTTTCATGTCGCGCTCAAAGTGCACGTTTCTGTGCCGGTCAAAAAGTGATTTCTTATCTGAAAACTCGGGAGATAGCGAGATGACGAAGAATACGATACCGAAAATTGGTCGCGGCTTTTTCACCTCGAAGGGATCCATGTTCATTCCCCGTGGTCAGGGATTTGATGCAACCAACGCGGAGTTTTATGAAGCTCCTTTGGAAGACCCCAACTATCTCGAAGTCTGGTGCTACACAGACAAGATCTCCTATCTCCCCGGTGAAGAAGTTCACTTTCATACCAGCACTACGGCGAAAGAATTTTCTATCGAGATCATTCAAGACGGTTGCGGACCCAAAACCATCCACAAAGTCGATAAGTTACCGGGCAAAATCAATCCGCTGCCAGCGGACTTTTATGAGAATGGATGTGGTTGGCCGATCAGCTACAGCTGGCGACTACCCCGAGACTTACCCTCGGGCTTCTACTTGATCATTTCCCGTGTGACCAATGAGATGGGTGAGCGGCGTGAACAGGAGCATGGGTTTTTTGTCTGTCCGACCCAGCCAGGCAGGAATGCAGAGATCCTGTTCATATCGGCCATCTGCACCTGGACGGCCTATAACGACTGGGGTGGTATCAATAATTATATGGGGTATAACTTGCCCGATGATTTCACTTTCGCACCGAGACTTTCGATCCATCGACCCTTTGCTCGCGGCATCATCTGGTCGCCTCAGGGTTCGCCCCGCAAGCCTCATCATTTCCCCATCGTTCCCAATTCGATCCCAATCTACCCCGTGATCGATTTTGCCCACACACGTGGTTACAGCAAGTGGTTCTCCAATTGCGGCTGGGCTACTTACGAACGGCCCTTCGTTACATGGGCGGCGCAAAACGGCTTCCCAATGGATTTTGCTACCCAGTTGGAGCTGCACTTCAGTCCGGACCTGCTCGATAACTACAAGTGCGTCGTCCTCGTGGGCCATGATGAGTACTGGTCCTGGGAAATGCGCGAGGCTATCGACCGCTACGTGGAGAGGGGCGGCCATGTCGCACGTTTTGCCGGTAACTTTGCCTGGCAAATCAGACTGGAAAACGAGGGCCGAACGCAGGTCTGCTACAAGGAATTAGCTGGACAAAAAGATCCTATCTTAAAGACGGACAGGAAGTGCCGTTTAACCAGTCTCTGGGATGACCCCCAGGTTGGCTGGCCGGGGGCGGAGACTTTCGGGCTCAATTCAACTTATGGAATTTATGCCCACGTAGGTGTCAATGTCCCCCGTGGCACTGGAGGATTCACGGTCTACCGGCCGGAACATTGGGCTTTTGCAGGTACTGATCTCTACTATGGTGACGATTTCGGTGCGAACGCGCGCATCTTTGGGTATGAGGTCGACGGGCTCGATTACACCTTCCGCGACGGTGAGCCGTTTCCGACCTTCAAGGACGGTGCACCGGAAACAACAGAGATTCTCGCCATGGCTTTGGCTTCCAATAAGGAATCCGACCACGGCCACAGGGGCACCAACTTGTACTACGGTGATGACTCGGAAAGGATAGGTCAGATCCGCCAGGGAGAGGTAACGGAAGAAACCAGGAAGGCTGGTGAGCGGGGGAATGGCATGATCGTCACTTTCACCCGTGGCAAGGGAACAGTATTTCACGCTGGGAGTTGTGAATGGGTTGCTGGATTGAAATTTAAGGACTACTACACAGAGACCATTACACGGAATGTCCTCAATAGATTTACAAAGGGTGTTTGACGTTGCGCATCACAGTGCCCTGGGGCGTGGTCTACTCAATCTTCAGCCCGTTGACCGTTGATCATCTGTGAAATTTTCAGTGGATTGCTATCTTTTAGTTCATCGGGCAGCAAGGATTGAGGACTATTTTGATAGGCAACGAGTCGGGTAAATCGGTCTATCGCGAAAGTGCCGACGGAAGTACTGCGCCCATCTGAGGTAGCGGGAAACGGTCCGCCATGAACCATCGAGGGACAAACATCAACACCGGTGGGAAAACCATTAAACAAAATGCGCCCTACCTTACGTTCCAATATTGTAATTAAATCGGTGTGCTCATTTAAATCCGCTTCTGATCCATGCACCGTAGCGGTAAGTTGGCCCGTCAGGTTTTCGGCAATCTTCAGTAGATCCTCCTTTGAGTTATAGCGTATCAAGGTTGTTCCAGGTCCGAAAATTTCATGGCTCAAGCTTGAGTCTTCGAGAAATTGTTCAGTAGTCGCTTGAAAAACTGCCGTGGCCCCTAGACTGGATCCGGACTCACTGTCAGTGTCGGATGCAACTAAAACCTCCACGTTGCTATTGCTCTCACGTGAAGACACACCTTCGCAATAAGCCTTTTGAATTGAACGGTTGAGCATCACTGCATCGGCGTGTTCACTCATCAGCTTTGTGAAACTCTCCTTGAAAGCCTCGCCTTTCTCATCTTGCTGCACCATGACTAAGCCGGGATTTGTGCAGAACTGCCCTACCCCCATCGTAACTGATGCGTGGAGACCACTGGCGATTGAATCAGACTGCTCGCCAAGAGCTCCCGATAGTATAAAAACCGGGTTTACGCTACCCATTTCAGCGTAGACAGGAATGGGCTCGGCCCGTTCAGATGCCAGCTTCATCAGTGCGGTACCGCCGGCCGTCGAACCTGTAAATCCTACCGCTTTGACTCGCGGATGGCTGACTAAAGCTGATCCTACAGAACGACCGCTGCCAAACATCACGTTAAATACGCCATCGGGCATACCCGTCACAGTGGCGGCTTCTCTCACTGCCCTACCTACCAGTTCCGCGGTTCCCGGATGCGAGGAATGTGCTTTGACAATGACTGAACAACCTGCGGACAATGCCGATGCGGTATCACCACCCGCAGTGGAAAAGGCCAGTGGAAAATTACTCGCGGCAAAGACAACGACCGGGCCAAGGGGACGCTGCATCGCTCGCACATCAGGTTTAGGGAGCGGCTGCCGATCAGGTAAGGCCGTGTCTATGCGAGCATTGAGCCAGGCCCCTTCCTCAACTATGGAGGCGAATAAACGCAACTGCCCTGTAGTTCTACCAATTTCACCTTTGATGCGAACCTCAGACAAACCGGACTCTTCCATCGCCCTTGGGGTAATTGTATCTCCAATGGCTTCAATTTGCGTTGCGATTTCATTGAGAAATCGTGCCCTGTCGATGCTGCTTAATTGGCTGTATTCGAGAAATGCCTTATGCGCAAGTTCTGCCGTCTGATCGACCTCTTCCGTTGTGGCTTGGATAAAAGGCGGTTCGATTTCCTGTCCAGTTGATGGATTAACCGCCCTTACCGATTGGCCGCTGCCAGCTCCATCGTTAAAGCCTATGATAGATACCCCTTTGATTTCCATTTTCTGTACTTCGATTGATTGAGTTAGAGATGAGTCGTTAAATTAACTAAAGAACGGGAACTCCAAGGTCCTCGTGATTGACACCCACTTCAGACATCTTGGCCTGGGGAATTTCTCGCTGAATGAGATCGTATACTAATTTGCTGCGTCGCACACGCTCACGACTCAAATTATGTGCCACAACTTTCAATTGCTCGCCATAAGGATAAATATCAGTTGAGTTACGCAACCCAAGCTTTACATAGATAGGGGCGGCAAACTGAATCATCTCAGGGGTTTCGAAGTGGCGGACAAATCCACCCAATCCGTCGGGTGCTTCGATGTAAATATCCAGAGGAACCGTGATCGCTTGCCTGATTGCACTCAGCTGACTGGTCGTTAAATCGGTGGAAACATTTATTGTGTCTGAACCGATATCTTCAAGGAGCCGGGCATAGGCTGGATTAGCCGGGACCAATACCGCGGAAGATTTTATTATAAGATCGCTTGGTAATTTATCCGTGTCGCGCAACTGCTTTACGATATGAATCAACCCGACATCGGCAATTAATACACTGCGTATACCCAAATCGCATGCCCGAAATATATCATCCATTGAGTAGCGCAACTGGTCCGCCCCTCGAACTTGCCATTGAATCATGGGCCCGACTGGCGCACTCCAGAAAGCACCTATATCGAAATTTGCTCTTGGTGTGGTAAAAAGGCAGACTTCTATATTGTGGTCTGCACCTATGCGTGACATCTCCGTGATCTGGTCGTCGCTCAACATCTGGATGCCGCTTCCCTGACTGATCCGATGGACCGGACAATCGAGTTTTTCGGCTTCTTCGAGGACGATTTTGAAAGCTTCAGGACCCTCGGTACTCGGTATTTCTATACGGTATTGGCCACCGTCCTTAAAACTAACACACGACTCGACTAAACGGTCCGCTGATGGCAGGTTGAGAGACTCGAGCGCTTCATAGGATTTTTTCATGTCAGGATAAAGATTTAAGTAAGATCGATTGAAAATTCAGATTGAAGACTGGTTATAATTCATGGGTTGAATGGGTAGGCAAGTTATTTTCCCATTTGGATTCCAACGCTTAGTGCTACCTACCCCACAAGTGAATGATTTTGAAAATCGTGGTACTTTTATTCAAACGTTAAACCGGAAAAGCATCACATCACCATCATGTGGAAGATAGTCTTTCCCTTCCAATCGCCACTTACCTGCGTCCTTCGCCCCCTGTTCACCGTTATAGGCAATAAAATCATTAAAGGCGATAACTTCGGCACGAATGAATCCCTTTTCAAAATCCGTATGAACGGTACCCGCAGCGTTTGGTGCGGTATCACCGGTACGCATTGTCCACGCGCGAGCCTCATTGGGACCTACTGTAAAAAAAGTTTGTAAACCTAATAGTTGGTAGCCGGCACGAATTATCCGATTTAGTCCCGGTTCCTCTAATCCAATATCCGCAAGAAATTCCTCTTTATCACTCTCATCCAATAAGGCTATCTCGGCTTCAATAGCCGCACACACCGGAATAGCTATGGTTTTTTCCTTTTTAGCTAATTCAGTTAATTGCTTAACCCAGGTATTACCTTCCAGGCTTTGCTCATCAATGTTCGCAATGTAAAAGACCGGTTTCTCGGTCAATAGATGCAGGTCACTTATCAACTCAGTTTCGTCTTGATTCAGGTCCATACTACGCACCGGTTTACCCGCATTAACTACTTCAGAAATTCGTTCGATTAATTCCAGTTTCTTAAGCGCTTCCTTATTATCTATCGCCTTCTTCAATTTATTTAATTTTAAAGAAGCGCGATCCAATGACTCCTGGTCTGCCAGACAAAGTTCTGTATTGATGACATCAATGTCTGAAAGAGGATCTATCTTACCCGTTACATGGACAATATTATCATTCTCAAAACACCGTACTACCTGAGCAATAGCTTGTGTTTCACGGATATGTGCCAGGAACTGATTCCCAAGGCCCTCTCCTTGTGAAGCGCCGGCTACTAAACCTGCGATATCGACAAACTCCATATGCGTCGAAATGTTCTCCGTGGGTTTTACTATATCGACAATCTGTTGCAAACGGGGTTCCGGAACTGGAACAACACCTACGTTAGGATCTATCGTACAAAACGGATAATTTTCAGCACCGATTCCTGCTTTTGTAAGCGCATTAAACAATGTTGATTTACCAACATTGGGCAGACCAATGATTCCGCATTTAAAACCCATCGTTTATTTCAGTATAAAGATTGAACCTGTCTGGTGAATGATAACTAGCTATCTCAAGCTGGTAATATCATACTAGATCACAGGCTTCAGCTGGCATCCAGTGGGCATTTTTACCCGTCCATTTGACATTACATCCCAGTGGATTAGTTACGGGAGTACTAATCCCTTGACCGGATAAATATTCCGATAATGCATTGTCGAGATCATTCACGGTCATCTTATCCGTGTCTTTCGGATTGTCTACTGCCCTACCCGTATAAATTAATTTTCTATCCCCATCAAATACGTAGAAGTGAGGGGTCCTTAATGCACCATACGCTCTGGCTATGTCTTGCGACTCATCAAACAAGTACATCCATGGGAATTGGTAATCATTCATTCGCGCAACCATGTGATCAAAATCATCGTCCGGGTAGGTTGTTATACTGTTAGAGCTTATCCCGACAAATTTAACCCCTTGATTGGCAAATTTAGTCACTGTCTCTCGTGTTACTTCATCGGATCCCGTAACATACGGACAATGGTTACAGGTAAAAAAGATTACTAATACTTTAGCACCACTATAATCCGATAACTGATAAGTATTCCCATCAGTAGCCGGCAATTTAAAATTCGGTGCAGATTCACCTATCTCTAATGTAAAACTCATGATACTTACTTCTTTATTTAAATTTTAATATTAAAAATTAATGCAACGCATGATCAGCGTCAAAGGATAGTCCAATGGTTTAGAAAAAAACGCAAAACTTAATAAACTCCAGTTGAAGATCGATTATAACATCATTCAATACGGGCTATTCTCAAGCTTACCATGCGGCCAGACAATTTTTCTTCGTTCGGGAGTAAGCCGAGTGAGAAGTTCCTTTGAAGGTCGATAACCATCTCGAAAAAAACCCCAGGAAGGGCCGTAACGATAAATAACGGTGCGTCGTTCACCGGAAATCAAACGCTTAGCCCCGTGGTTGAGGCAATCGACGAATAAAAGTACGTCACCGGCTTTCAGGTGAACTTCAATCGCACCAGTGGCACTATCCGCACTTTTATTCCTGGCTTTAATTTTTTCAGGGTCAAAATCCGGATTGCGGAAATTTGATTTATGGCTACCTGGTATCACCATCGTCGGTCCATTGTCGGGGCCGATATCGGAAAGGGCCATGAAGATGTTAATCATCCCGCAGTTGAATTCCTGGTTCTGGACATGAAACTGCGTTCGTTTGGACCAGGGAATGCAACTGCCATGTAGACCTGCCGCTTCCCCTGGTCCCCGTATGATGACGAAATTTTCGTCAATAAATAGTGGCCCGTGTTGAGAGTCGAAAGAATTCTGACCGCCAACAAAAGTCTTCACATGGTCTATCCAGGAAGGACTGTCGATGAGTCGTTCGAAAGGTTCACCTGCTTCATAGATCTGATACAGAGTGGTCCCCACTGTCGGGATATCGAGAACACCTCCATGAAGGTAACCGTGCCATTCTCCCGGTTTGAGATGCGGCATCTCATTGAGAATCGCGTTCAATTCCTTCACATGATCTGGTTCAATAGCTCTCTCCAGAACGAGGTAGCCGCGAAGGTCAAATATATAAATGTCGAGATCTGATACCATGAGGTCAATAAAAGCCAATCTGTAATATAAAACTCATGGTTCTTACCTATTTAAGCGCCGCTCCCGGAACCCACTGTATCGGGATGGGTTCAGCATCTCCTGCATAGTTAATCTTCAGCGGTTCCATCAAAGTCCACGCCTCTTCGTGCGACGATTCCGAGACATCTTGATTGAAGCCCTCTGTTGATTCTGCATCGGCAACCGTGGCTTGAGTATTCTCCGGCAAATTAACGAAGTCGGGATAATACCACATCGTGAGTACCGTCCGTCGCTCATCTGTCTGGTTACTATGAGCAGCGTGGAACAGGGTACCGTACCCTATTACCAGGTCGCCAGCCTTCATCGGTAGATCGAGCTCCCCTTCGGCGCGCTGAAACACCATGTCATTCGGATTGGCATAAGCACGAAGCTCTTCAGTAGATTTTGGAGGGACTTTGTCATGCAACGGGTGGCGCTTCAAATGTGATCCCGGTATAACCCGCAAACAGCCGTTCTCGGGGATCGTGTCTGTCAGATAGACCATCAAAAAACACTGTATGGGCTGCGTGGTGTAGCTCACCGGATCATCCCAGAATCGACCATCTTCATGCCAGTAAAGCTGGGGACTGTGAGGCGGTTTGCTGATTATGCGTCCATGACCAAATTTCGGTTTATCGAAACCAAGTTCAGCAAGCGCTGCCAACATCCGTGGATGGGTGATGAACTCAGCCATGGTTTTGTATTCGCAGGCCATTTCCCAATCGATCAAGACCATGCTGCCCGTCGCTATCTGCTCCTCAAAATGGGACTTGTCCTGCTTAGCCAGTATATTATCAGTAAGCTCTCTTAACTGATCCAACACATTGGGTTCGATGATATTTTCGAACACATAATAGCCGACTTTATTGAATTGCTCACGCTTCTCGGTACTTATGCCTATCATTATTGCTTTCTCCTAACTCCATTTACCTCGTCTGTTCTATAAGCCATGAGGCACTCTCCTTTGCATGAATTTTTTGCGGCGTGTCAAATGTAACCTCACCGTATTCTTTCAGTGCAAAGCGGTTCAAGCTTAAGTCTCCATGCTTAACTGTGATTACAACGTCGACACTGTCATTTTCAAACCTTTGTTCACAGGTACCCCAGGCGTACCCGTTAGACCAGAAATAGACTCCGTCTTTCGCCGTAAAGGTCATCGATTTTTCTACTCCTGAATAATGGAATCCTGTCAGGGCAAGGACCGCCGCCCATGCAGCCATAGCCCGGGCATAGTGATGACCACATTCAGCCTCATCGAACGGATTTCTCTTTCTTCCATCATAGCGATCGCGTATTGCCTGTATGCATTTCAGCCCCTCTTCGATTTTTCCTTCATAGAGCATGCCGATGGCAGCGGTATACTCAAAGCCCGTCATGACCTCACTGAAATAGGGAAAAGGAATAATCGGTCTACGACCTCTCGGAAAGGATGCCATTAACAGGGCACTCTCGTCGTTTAGAACATAACTACGGTTTGGGTTGAAGTGGTCATAAAAGTTTTCTTTGAAATTGTAATCTAATATACTGTCTAAGGTAGTCTTGACATTATTTTCCTCTACCAGGTAACCCAAGCCACAAACATGGGCTAAGAATTGCCCGACAAGCTGATCTACAAGGCAGCCGGCTCCCAATTGATATCTAGGTTCTTCATCTGGTGAACTTGTTGTCACATGCTGCAGACCCTCGGCGATCGTGTCTCCCCTCTTCGGAGAACGAATTTCGTGTTCATAGTACTCACCATTGAACAGGTTGTTGTCGAGCCACGCTCTTCCCCTATTGAAAAGATCGGAACAAATTGAAGCAAATGAGTCTTCTCTTAGATACTTCGCCATCTCTTCAGCCGCTCTCAAGGCACCGAGGTACCAGATCCCCATCTGTGGATTAGGGCCGTAATATTCTACGTCCATCGTATTGTGCTGACAGCCCTCCATCACCCCGTCTTTGTCCGCGTCCCATCCTCCAGGAATCCAGCAGAACTCCAGCGATTTGCGCGCCATGGGCCACAACTTTCTCAGCGACTCATCATCACCCGATAGCTGCCAGTCACGATAGAGTTTCATCAAACAGCCCATCTGACCATCGGTAGCTGCATATCCCCATTCAAGAGCATTTTCGAGAGGAAGATTAACACGAAATGACATGAGTCCTCGATCGTCTGTTGCATGGAGATACTCGACCTCACGCATTTTGAATGCCAGCCCTCCAAAAAGATAAGCAGTTCCCTGTTCATAATTCCACACGTGGGTGCACGACCCTGTGCAACACCCCATATCGTCATGGCAGCCCTCCCAACCGTAAAACATTCCATCATCAGTGCGGAAACAGGTTTGAGTGCGTAGGGTACTGAGATTAAAAAGGGCGGCTTCTTTCACAACCTGAGGAAGATCACTTTCGCAAAACGTTCTCACAAATTCGACCGTCCTTGCTTCCAGATCATCTAAAGATGCTGCTGTTTTTTGGGCTACATCCCAGGCATCTTCGTACTGGGTTGTATAATAGTTCCCAATCCGGTCCGGATCAGTAACACAGCAATTGTCTCCTTCGTTAACATTGGATGATGCATCCTTCCTTGTCGTCCAGGTCATTCGATTAGGAAAATGCCAGGTGATTAGAAAGCTAATCTCCTCGTTTTCGTGCGGCCCAACCTCCGTCTTCACGCAAAGAGAGGCAGTGGGGTCATCCGATTTATCTCCCGATTGTTCTGTTAAAGTTCCATCAGCACTGAAATCATCCCAGAAGCCTAGCCGTGAATCCTGCCCCTTGGGCCTATCGCCCCAATTGGTGCGGTGGCTCACACCAGAAGTCGCGGTCGTCGTCAATGCCATGGTGCCAAAACCTTCCGCACTCTCATTTACTCCTTTACTAGACATGGTGAGGCCCTGAACTTCTACCGACTGTCTAAATTCGTTGAGGTTCTTAGAGGGGGCACCCTCGCCACCATCCCGGCCAATAAAGTTTTTGATGTTACCACAGACGGAGACTTTAAGGGGCTTATTGATTTTATTTGAGATTACAAAACGAAGAATCGCCGTCGGAATACCGCTGACCTCATCATCGGCACCGACAAAGGGATTGAATCCTTCAATCGCGATATCGACCGGGACATCGGGGTCGGAAAGCTGCACGCGCCCAAGTGGATACGCCGCCTGAAACGATGCTTCTCGAAATCGTGGGTAGTGGTGGTTAGGTGTCTCACAACCATCAAAGCCCTCTAAGTCGTGTGCCTCGAGAACACTTTCTACGGCGCGAACAACCGGACTATCTCCACCACCCTCAACGTAGATTGCAAAAAATGTTTCTTTCGGTACGTACCCTTTCGCCGGTCGGTTGACAATCTCCCAGTCGCGCAGATCACCACGCCCCCCCAGTGAAACAGTTCCTGTGCCGATACCACCCAGGGGTAAGGCAATTCGCGTTAAGTGCTCTTGATCATATTCAGTGAGGACAGGCCAGGTCTCTCTTTTTGATTTTTTGACCTTTTGCTTTTTGGACCTTTTGACCATTAATCCTTTAAGTCACTTTCGCTTACGGGGTCTTCGTATCAAGTCCCATCTCACGGTGCTGGTTTTTAAATTCTTCGATATGTAACTGCTTCGCCTCCTCGTCGACTTTACAACTCACACCTTTGTATACCATGGCAAAAGCTCGACGATGTCGGCTTGCTGATTCGTTCGGGTCGGCGCGATGAATGACTTCTCCGTGATGGACAACAGCATCACCCGGTTGCATTTTTACCATCACTTCCATCTCTTTATCTTTTGAATCGAAATCAGTTATGCCCTGCGAAAAACCAAGGACAGATGTCAATGCATGTGGCCGAATACCCCGCAGGTGAGAGCCGGGAATGTAGCGTAAACAGCCATTCTCCTCATAGACCGGATCGATTGCCATCCAGACCGAAGCAACATTTGGAGGGTTAAACTTAAAATAATAGTTATCCTGGTGAGGCGGTGTGGGATGGTCTGTTTTCGGTGGCTTGTTAAACCACTCCGGACCTTTCGTGTAAGCTTCTTCGCCGATTAAGGTACTGGCCAAGGTATTCCATTTTTGGTGTCCCTTATACCCCTCGAAGTACGGCTCAAATTTTTCCATATGCTGCATCTGTTTCAGGGTCTCAGGTCGTGACTTGTCTTGGTAGAAAGCGGCTTCGTCTGGGATTGAAGGAACCACGTCGCGGATAAAGCTATCGAGAACCGCAAACAACGGCTCGTATTCATCCGGTGACAAAAATTTTCGGACTACGACAAATCCATCGCGATCGTAGCTCTCTTTATATTGCGTATAGTCGTTCATCTTTAGTCTTGTTTGATTTTATTAACCGTTAATCACAGATGTTTCAGTATCAAGTCCCATCTCACGATGCTGGTTTTTAAATTCTTTTATATGTAACTGCTTCGCCTCCTCGTCGACTTTACAACTCACACCATAATATACCATGGCAAAAGCTCGACGATGTCGGGTAGTTGACTGGTTCGGGTCAGCGCGATGGATAATTTCCCCGTGATGCACAACCACATCACCCGGTTCCATATCTACAATCTTTTCCATCTCTTCATCTTTTGAACAATAATCAGTGATTCCCTGTGAAAACCCAAGGACGGATGTCAGTGCGTGCGGGCGAATTCCCCGCTGGTGAGAGCCAGGGATATAGCGTAACCCCCCGTTCCTCTCATCGACCGAATCGATAGCCATCCAGACCGAGGCAACATGGGGAGGGTTGAACTTAAAATAAAAATTATCCTGATGAGGCGGTGTGGGATGGTCTGTTTTTGGTGGCTTGTCCATCCACTTGGGACCCAAGGTGTGGGCTTCTTCACCGATCAAGGTACTGGCCAGTACATTCCATTTTGGGTGACTACAATACCCCTCGAAGTAGGGTTCATGTTTTTCTAAATGCTGCAGTTGCTTCAGACTCTCGGG
>Ga0315339_1000601_pt1 | contig 42139 bp, 45 predicted proteins | sample ASW17metaG_FD_204514 | JGI IMG/M metagenome (GOLD analysis project Ga0315339, IMG submission 204514) | Ammonia-oxidizing marine archaeal communities from Pacific Ocean, United States - ASW #17 | ecosystem: Environmental > Aquatic > Marine > Oceanic | place: USA: California | collected 2016-12-05 | reverse complement strand
TTTCCCCGCCTTTATCATCGTCGACGATAAGGGTAACGACTTCTTTGCCAGCTTCATGAATCCGAACGCCTGATCAATGCGATGCTCTACGACTAATCATAGGGCATCGCATTGATTTATTGCGGGTGAATCGGTTGTAAACACGACAGTCGAACCGACAGAACACAAAAAGAGCGGGGCAATAAATGCCCCGCTCTTTTTAAATCCCTACCACTCCTCCCTATTTTCCCGCTTTGCGTAACGCCCCCTTGAACGCCTTTTCGATTTCACCGCGTGCGACGATTGCGTCCTTCCACACGTCAGGAAAACATTCGAGCGCATAACCCGAACCCAAGGGCCCAAGCTCGACCACCGCCCATAGCTCTTTAGCCCCACGCTGGCCCTGAACCCAGTTGTAGAGTGCATGCTTGAGAAAATTGTCACGCCAGGATACGAAATCCCCGTCGAGCTTACCACGGCCATTGGTTACCGGTGTCTGGCAATGACTGCCGGTAAAGGTGCGGAAGTGGATCATCTCGCTCATCTGCAACAGATCTAGGCGATACTCGGCGATGCGTTCCCAGAAGGTATTCGGTCGCAATTGCTTGATAATCGCCGGGTGAGAATGATCGAAGTTAGTGCGTAATTTCTCCTTGTAGCGCTTCTCATACTGCTCCGCCAATGCCAAGCCCTTTTCCGGGGTCTCCGTGCAGGTGTCTCGATGCCACTCGATCGCCGGCATTAGCTTGAGTTCCTTACCTGCCTGCATTACCGCGCGCGCCACAGGCACGGCCTTGCGGATCTCGGTATCGTGGTCGCAAAGCTGGATATTGATATGTTTGGCACCAGCCGCCTTAAACGCCTCCAACTTCGGCCCTGCCTCATCCACCGTCGCCACATCAACCCCACCGACCAACTGCATACCATGCTTGGCGCAGGCCTCGGCAATCTCGGGTTGCGCACCAGCGCTAAAACCGACAAAACCCGCATCTTTTGCCGCCTTGACTTTGCGGTCCATCGACCACTGTTTAACGGCCAACGGGTAATTCGTCAACGTCCACGCCGCGGCGCAGATTTTTATTTGCGGTTTCTTCGACACTTTCTTTTTAGCCATTTCCCTCTCCTTAAAGTAATTAAATTAAAAAATGATGCGTTCTTCCCCGGCATAGGCGTTAAAACCCCGGCCCCGGAGAAAACCCAATAGAGTCATACCGGATTCTCGCGCCAGGTCGACCGCCAAACTCGATGGCGCCGAGACCGCGGCAATCACCGCGATACCCGCCATCCATGCTTTCTGTACGATCTCAAAGCTCGTCCTACCGCTGACCATCAATACGCTTTCTTCAGGCACAGGCTCATTGCGCAGCGTATAATAGCCGACGATTTTGTCGACGGCGTTATGCCGACCGACATCTTCGCGCAAGACGAGTAACTCGCCCTTGTTGTCAAAAAGCCCAGCCGCATGCAATGACCCCGTCTGCTCGAAGACGTCCTGGGCCAGGCGCATACGATCATTCAGTTCATAGAGCGTTTCAACTGTTATGGTGAAATTCCCCGCCAAGACTGGCGCCTGGCAAGCAATCGCCTCGATACTGGCCTTGCCGCAAATGCCGCAACTCGACGAGGCGTAGAAGTTCCGCCGGAGTGCTTGCAAATCAAATTCAACTCCGGCCGCCAATTTCACCTCGACGATATTTTCCTCATTCGGCGGTTCGGCAGCCGTACAATACGAGATGGCCCCCAATTGACCAGGCGAGTCAATCAGCCCCTCAGTGCGTAAAAAACCGGCCGCCAGTTCGAAGTCATGGCACGGGGTGCGCATAATCACCACCACAGACTCGCCGGCGATGCGAATCTCCAACGGCTCTTCGACTGTCACCGAATCGTTTTCACTGGCCTTACCCGCCTCCTTGACCCGCCAGATCGCCCGGGTCTCGACGCGTACTTGCCGCTGTGGCGAAAGCGTCATTACATCGGCCCAACGCGTTTCGGGCCGCGATCCATCGCCAGCATAGATGCATCAAAGCTCTGCTGTATCAGCCGCAATTTCAGTGGCTGGACTTCCGGTTCGTCCCACATATTCTCGAACTCGTTGGGATCCTCTTCTATATCGTAGAGTTCACCGAGATCATGCCCGTGGTAGACGACCAATTTGTAGCGTTTGTCGCGATACATCGTGGCAAACGAATTATCCGGCTCATCGAGCGCGTCGTAGTACTCGCAACGGACAAACTCGCGGTGTTCGGCCATGCTTTCACCGCGCAATATCGGTAGCAGCGACCGCCCGGTCATACGCTCGGGTACTTGCAATCCCGCCAATTCCAATATCGTCGGAGCCTTGTCGGTCAACTCGACCAAATCATCGCGGACCAGGCCCTTGGCAAAATGCCCCTGCCAAGAAGAAATCAATGGCACCCGCACCAAGCCCTCGTAAAAACGGCATCCTTTTTGGATCAGGCCACGATCGCCCGATGTCTCGCCGTGGTCGGAAGTAAAGATCACCACGGTATTTTCTCGCTGGCCAGTCTCCTCCAACACCGCGAGCATCCGCCCGACCTGGTCGTCGATCTGTTTGATCATCGCGCAATAGGCCGCCTGCAAGACTTTGGCGTCGGCGCCAGGGGTCCCGCGATCTTTCTGTAAGAGGTCGCGAATATCCAATTGGTCGGGGTGACGCACCTTGGATTGAAAATCGACCCCAGCCAACTTCTCCTGCTGCGCCAAATCACTTTCGGCAAAGAGCGGCCCTGGCATATCGGCCGGATCAAACATATCGCGATAAGTCTGCGGTGGATTAAACGCGGGGTTCGGATCGTAAATATTGACACTCGCCAACCAGGGGCCGTCGCGTTTCTCCCGCATAAACTCAATCGTTTTTTCAGCGCACCAAGTCGTCTGGTGAAACTTGGCGGGCAGACCGTGCGGGTGCTCTTTCATCAGATCACCGAGCACTTCTCCCTTCTCGCGCACCCAGTCCGCGTAGCCGTGTCCTTCAGGCCAGTCGTCGCGCGGTGCGTGGCTGTATTCCCAAATGCGATAGCCGTCGTCAACGCGCGGCTCGATACGGCCGTATGCGCTGGCTAGATGCAACTTGCCGATCAAACCGCAATCATACCCCGCATCGGCCATGATCTTGGTGATAAGCGGCGGGTTATCGGGAAAAGTGTCGAGGCCGTTGCCATTGACATGTACAGCGCTGGCATATTGGCCGGTGAGAAAGCTCGCCCGGCTCGGCGTGCATATGGGCGCCTGGCAATAGGCGTGCGTAAAAGCCACGCCCTCGGCGACGAGACCGTCGATATGCGGCGTATCGACATGGTCATAACCTAGGGCATGAATCGTATCGTAGCGCTGTTGGTCGGTACAAATCCAGAGGATATTAGGGCGATCGCTCATGGTAGAAATTTCTCCACTGACGCCTCGCGCCATTGCAATTGTTGCTCCGTCGTCTCGTGCGGCTTAAACGCTTGCTCAATCTCGGCAATCGGCGTGCCCAAAACCTCGATACGATCTAAGTCGCATATCCCGTATTCTAATGTATCGGCGTAGTGCAAATGCCCCAGTTCCATCGGTTCGAAACCCATTGCTTTGGCCATCACGGCGTCGACAGCAAATACATCGACCGATGATGCCGCCGCCGCCAATTCCACAACATCGGTTCCGCCCGGACCGTTGCCCTGCAAGCCCTCCGTGCCGTCGACAATGCCAATATCGGGTTTGAGATACTGTGCCAAGCGGATCAAATTGACGTTGAGCACCTGCGCTTCACTCGGCAAAATACGCTCATCGTGCGAGGGATAGCCGTGCATCTTGATACGGTCATCCTTGTGCAAGGTGCCCATGATCATATTCTTCTGGGCCAGCGTCACCACGCAAACATCGTGTGTCTTGGCTATCGCCACCGAAATCGTGCAGGGACAATCGAGCACGATCTTCGGCATGCGCACGATTGTCTCGACTCCGCCGGCCATATAGATCGTCGTTTCTTCCCATTCGGTCTCTTCATTAATATCGACAAGACGGATCGGCACCGAGTACTCGTCCTGCAGCGTAGGATAGCCGAAATTCGCAAAGGTCTCGCCCGAAAAGTCCTCGTTGCCGCCTTCGGCGATGATAATTTCCTTGGGCGGTGTCGGCGTGCTCAACAAAAAGTCGATCGCGCCGCGGATAGCGTCGGGATGCGTCGAAGCGAGTTGGTTCTTGTTCGAGAGAAAGTTGGGCTTGAGCAAGACCTGCTCGGCAACTTGGCACTCGACGTCTTCGCGTATCAAATCCAAGGACCGGTAGACATTCGTCCGCCTATCCCCCGCTTTGGCCAGACCCACGCGGGCCATTTCCATAATCGATCTCCCTTAATAGAGGCTTTATATTATTAACGAGTTTTCAATCGAGTGTAAAACTGAGCCCCAACCCCAAGGCAAGCCCATCACGGACAACCGGCGATATTTCGCCCAATTCGTCATGCTGGTATTTTACCTGGATAAACAGGCTGGCGTCAGGGGTCACCACCACATCAATACCGGCGCGATATTGCCGCGACCGGCCCGAGATGGTCTGCGCTAGCCTGCCTGCCGAGGATAAACCACCGCAAAACCAGTGTTGCTCAGCCGACAACCGCCCCCTCGACCAATACGCTCCAGCGCCGACAAAGGGTCTAAATCCGGTATGTCGAGTGGTAAAAAAATAAGCCAATTCGGCCCCCCAAGCCCACATATAGCGCAGCGGATCCTTGCGATCATCGGGGCGAATCAGCACTCGAGCCTTTACATTCAAATTCTGCGCGATAAAATGCGCAATGCCAAACTCGGTCTGAAAATTGCCGATCGGGAAATTGCCTTCAGCGTCCCAATAGTCTTCTTGCCATTGGTCTTGGCACTGCTCACGAGTTTCGCAATCTTCCGCGAGTGAATACAGGGCGAGTTCCATGCCAGCAATGGCCACCTGCCACCATTCTCCGCCGTCGTAAAACATACCGCCGGTCACCGTCACAATGGTGTATCCCCTCTCGACAGCCCTAACTTCAACCGCCATCGCGATAAGAATTAAGGCCAGGGTAATCGACATGTTCATAGTGCGGGGTTCTTTGGCAAATGACGTTTAAGAGCGATCACACTCTTATAACACCACTTGCCCGCACTACCGCCCCAATTTATCATTTTTTTCATATGATATCAATTACCTTCTTACAACACAGCGCCCATGCATCTGACCTTTGAAGAAGGCACCCTGCTCTTGCCCGACTACAAAGGCGGCGAAGCCCCACCAGCCTTCGCCTGGGACGCGCGCGTCGACCTCTTTCGCGCACAAGCCCGTTTCTACCGCGAAAGCCTGAACTATCTCAAACGCGAAAGAATAACCTTTAAGAATACAGCTCCGCGCTACCAGACCCTCTCGCTAATCCAGCAATCCCCCCCGATCCAACCCGCACTCGCACCAAAGCGAAAGTATCACCGCCTGGATACAACACGGCCGACGCGGCGGCGGCGTGCTACCCACCAGCTCCGGCAAATCGCAGGTCCCGCCAATGGCCATACTCGAAGTCCAGCGCAGCACGCTTATCTTTGCTCCGACCATCGACCCGATGAACCAATGGTATGATTTATTGAGCAAAGCCTTTGCGATTGACGTCGGCCTGCTCGGCGGCGGTTATCACGAAATCGAGGATGTGACGATAGCCACTTACGACAGCGCCTTTATGCATATGGAACGCCTGGGCAATCGCTTCGGTCTGATCGTCTTTGACGAGGTGCACCACCTGCCCGGCGAAATGTACAGCCATGCCGCCGAAATGTGTATCGCCCCCCCGAACGAGCCGACGGCCGCCACGTGCTGCTCGACACGCTCGTCGGCCCCGTGGCCTACGAACGCGGCATTCGCGAATTGTCGGGCGAATGCCCTCGCAGAATACCGCGTTGAGCGCCGCCAGGTGCAGATGGTAGCCGAAGATAGTGTGCAATACGAAGCCGCCTTGCACGAATACCAACGTTTCCTGCAAGACAAGAATGTCCGCCTCGGCTCCGCCAATGGCTGGCGCAACTTCGTCATGCTCTCCGCCAAAAGCACCAACGGCCGGCGTGCCATGCACGCCTATCGCCGCCACCGCCAGATCGCGCTGAGCACCACCGCCAAGATTCGCGTACTCGAAGAAATCCTCAAAGCCCACCCGCGCGACCGGGTACTGATCTTCACCAACGACAGCGAATCGGTCCACGAAATATCCGAGACCTTCCTGATCCCGGCCATCACGCACCGCACCCACACTAAAGAGCGCAAAGACATCCTCGAAGCCTTTAACAAGGGCGAATATCTGGGCTTGGTCGCCTCCAAGGTACTCAACGAAGGCGTCAATATACCCAAGGCCAATGTCGCCGTGGTGCTCTCCGGTTCGGGCACCATCCGCGAACACGTGCAGCTTTTTGGCCGCATTCTGCGCCAGCGCCAAGGCAAGTGGGCCGTGCTTTACGAAGTCATCTCACAAGACACCGTTGAGGACAGTATTAGTGCGCGCCGGCGCCGCCACGATGCCAATGAGGACCAGTGATGCTGACTTCGGACCTCTTACTTACCCGCTCACGCGGCCCCGACATCTCACCCCAGTATCCTCGACGATAGGCTATTGGGCCAATAAGATCCGCAATGTGCTTTTTGTCACCGGCTACCCGCCCAAAATGTCGCCGACCTACCCGCGTTCAACGGCGGTATTCGACCTCGCCTCGGTGGCCTTGGTCCGCTTTGCGCAGGCTTACCTCAACGCCGGCCTCGTCTTCGGTGGCCACCCCCTGGGCTCCCACAAAGACCCGCGCACCCGCTTTACAATCGGCAGCGGCTCTGAGCCCGAAGCCCTCGACGGCGGACGCGAATTAGCCCGACAGGAACGCAAAATAGACGCCGGCGCCGACTATATTGTGACCCAGCCAGCGTTCAATCTCGAAGCCCTGAAGAATGTGCAGGAATATCGCGCGAAATTACCGATTGTCGTCGGAGCGATGGTGCTGAGGGATTTGCAACACGCCCGGCGCATCACGCAAGTGCCCGGCGTTACCGTGCCGGAGGCCGTATTCACTCGTCTGCACCAATACGAATCCGAAGCTGATCAGGCACAAGCCGGCATAGAATCAGCCGCCGAGCAGGCCCGTTGGATACGCCGCGAGGGCTGGGCCGGCCTTTATCTGATGTCGCCTTCCAGCCATCAACCCGTACTCGAGGTACTCAAGCAAGGGCTGGGCTGAAATTTTCCCGCAGGAAAAGCAAGGCCGCGTCGCGGTCGCTCAATTGGCCTTCCAATTGCGCATCTTCAATCGCGGCGAGCATGGCCTTAAACCGTGGCCCGGGCGCATAACCTTCGGCAATCAGATCCGCCCCCCTTAACAAGGGTGCCGGCCGCAGTGTTTCCTCGCCGGAATCGACCAACTGCTGCTGGCAAAACTCGTAGAGATCGAGCTTGCCGTGGCTGGCCAGACAGTCGGCTCGGTGCAATCGCAGCAATTCGGGAAAATAAGGCTGGCGCAATAGGCGCTTGAGTTTGCTCGCGCGCATCTCCTTCACATCGCGGATCCGCATATGATAGGCGACCAATTCGCAGATCCGCTCGCTAGCCTGGTTCGGCATGTGCAGACGCTGGCAGATGCTCGTAGCCATCTTCGCACCAACCGCATCATGGCAATTAAAACGAATCCGATCGGTAACCATAAAGGTCGGCGGCTTGCCAATATCATGCAGCAGGGCTCCCCAAGCCAAATCAGCGTCGACGTTGCCGAGATGATCGAATAGCAATTTGACGTGAGTCCAAACATCGCCTTCGGGATGAAACTGTGGCGGCTGCTCTACCCCGCGCATCGCCGCAACTTCCGGCAACACTTGCTCTAGAAGCCCCGACTCGTCCAATAGCTGCAAACCCCGCACGACCCCGCCTTCGGTCAATAATAGCGTCAACTCATCGCGGATCCGCTCGGCGCTTACAGCGTTGACATGCTCCGCGTGCGCGCGAACAGCAGCAAAGGTTGAACTTTCTATCGTAAAATCGAGACGGGCGGCAAAACGCACCGCCCGCAATAACCGCAAATAATCCTCGCTAAACCGCTCCTTCGGATCGCCGATGGTCCGAATTACCCGCACTTCGAGATCTCGCTGACCCTGCACATAATCGAGCAAATCCCCGCTAAGCGGGTCGTAAAACATGCCATTGACAGTGAAATCCCGCCGTCGGGCATCGGCCTCAGCGTCGGCGAATTCCACCGATTCGGGACGACGACCATCACGATAGGGGCCATCGCGGCGAAAACGGGCGACCTCATATTTCCGATCGCCTAGCAATACCACTACGATGCCGAATCGCGCGCCAACCGACACGGTACGATCAAATAACCCCGTGACCTCACGCGGATCGGCATCCGTCGCAATGTCCCAGTCCTTAGGCATTCGACCCAACAATAGATCCCGCACGCACCCGCCCGCCAGCAAGGCTTGAAATCCCGCCGCCCGCAACTGCTCGATCACCTGCAACGCGCCGGCATCTACTTGCTCAGCGTATTTTGAAGCTTTCGACTTGGCTGACCGAATTTTCAACGCCCCCTTCTTGTGTGCTGGCAACAACTTTCCAATAGTAAATCTGCCCCGAGGCGAGTTCGACAGCACTACCCGCCTCGACACGGGCGACAAATACGGCGGTGGTATCGCTCGTCAGCGGCATCGCGGAGACTTCGCCGCTTGTCGGCGACGAGGTGACCACCACCCGGAAAGAGTGCGCTTCGGCCATGCTGCCCCAGATAAAAGTCGGTTCGGCAGGGACCAGCCCCCCCGCAACAGGGTCCAGTAATACCGGCAAAGGCAACGCAACATCGCGCACCTCAGTCGAAACCGCGCTCTCCTTTCCGCCGCGATCAAACGCAGTTATCAGATAATAATAGACCGTTCCGACCTCGATATCCTCGTCGACAAAGCGCGGTACGACCACTTCGCGGTGCAACAAGGTCGCATCTGGTGCCAAACCTCCCTCCGTCGATCGGTAGACCCGATACCCCGCCAGATCAGCCTCGCCATTTTCAGCCCAATCGAGCACAATATCCAATTGGTCTAGGATAGAGATATTATGCGCTATGGCGCGGACCGTAACCGGTGCGAGTGGCGCCAGGTTGTTAAAGGGCTGCCCGTTGACCGAGTTGGAGGGGCCGCTCTGGCCCCCTGCAGTATTCAGCGCCGTGACATAGTAGGTATATTCCTGTTCGTATTCCAGCACGCGATCCTGAAAACTGGTAAGAAAGGTCGAATCGATCGCCACGGTGCCACTGCCACCGACCGCGCGATAGACGATATAAAGCACATCGCCATCGTCCGCAGAGGCCTGCCAGTTGAGCCAAACCTCGCCATCGCCAATCTTTTCCACCCGCAATTCACCCGGAGTCTCCGGCGGACCCACCTGAATCGGCCCCTTGCCATTACCATTATTGCCACCACCACCGCAGTGCCATAAACCGACGGTAGCGATGAGAACCATCAATATTTTAAGGCGTTTCATCTTTGCACGGTCTCCCCATTTTTTGCTCTTTGTTGCAAAGGTACCATTTCTGCCGCCAAATGGGCAAGCCATCTCGTGATTGCCCCTCACCGCAAATACCTATAAAATGCCCGCACCTACCTAAATGCGGCATAATCACGAGGGCGAACCGCGCCGCGCCCTGTGGCAAGGTATTCTCTCCAGCCGGCGGCCCCGCTTAGCCCTCGCCGATTCCTAGTGGAATTTGACATAGCCTCAACACCGCACCACACGCCAATGCCGGTCCTGACAAACCGCCATAGCCTACAACACCATGGCCCCCATGCGGCTTATTGGCTAAGTGATTCGCCGTCCCACCCGATTAATACCTGAGCGCATGATGCCAGAGACCCTGCGCGATTTAGCGCTTTCGCTGCAAATCTACAAACAAGGGCGCTTACGACTCAGCCAAACCGTCATACCGACCGCTTGCACATCCATGCATTAATTATTGCACAAATCGCCCTCGCCGACGGCACCCTCTTTCCCTTGCTGCATCAACCGCTGCTCGCGCAAAAGCACCTGATACCTGGACTTTTCTGCGTATGGAGCCGGAGGAAATAACCTATTGGCAGCAGCAATCGGCTCCACTCATAACAACCGAAGCCGATAGCACTGCCGACGTAGTTAATCCACTTATCTTTAGCGTCCTACAAGAGATCGTGCATAATTGGCAAAACTTCCTACGGCAGAGCTAAATAGACCGCCTAATCAAAGCTTGGAATAAATTGCCCGGCTTCGAGTTACGCCCGACGCGTAGCGGCGACCAATTCGCCGCTTATGCCCTATTTTCCGATGAAATGCCGACGCTCTTTTCCTATCCCGCCCCGGTTGTAGTACAACACCTCGGCCTCAAAGACAAGCCACCACGGCATCGATCTTAAAGCTATTACAGGGCTACCGCGCCCGCGGCGACAGCACCCTGACGCAACAGCTTATCAAACGGCTGTTCTTTGCGCCAAAGAAAAACCTCAAACGCAAGCTTTCGGAAGCCCTGCTCGCCACGCAAATAGAAGCACTCTTCGCCGCGACCTACCCCGATAGCGGGAACCACCCCGCCTACAAGGACCAACTTTTAGAATTATATCTGAATGAGGTGTTTTACGGAGCGAACGCCTACGGCATCCACGATACGGCGGCGATATTCTTCAATTCGACACCCGACGCGCTCAGCTTGCCGCAAGCCGCCTTGCTGCTGGGCCAAATCAACGCCCCAACAGCCTACAACCCCTTACGCCACCGCGCGACATTTGCGCCTGCACACACGTGCTCGAGCGCATGCGCGAAAGCGGCCACCTCGACGGGCTGCGACGCAAATGTGATTAGCCCGGTTTCACTCTTTTTTGACGAGCTACACAGCTAGCTCGTCAATGGCAAAAAATGGCAACTGCGCAACTACGCCAAGCCATCGCCCCGGACCCCGCCGCTCAAATGGTCCACCTTTTGCCGCAAACTGTCGACCGCGGCACCGAACGTCGGCTCCGCCACATCGGATTTAAACGACCCGCGGCCGGCAAGACGGGCTCCACCAATATCCATACCGACGCCTGGCTTACTGGCTTTACCCCCGACTTAGTCGCCAGCGTCTGGGTTGGCTTCGACGATCGCCATGGCGATCCAAGTGATAATTACAACAATTAACGCATTGCAACAAGTAATTGAAAGAGAGATACTTACACTGCCGAAATTATTTCATTAATTCGATCCGCCAAAATCTGCTCTTCGTCCACTTCCATCATATAGGGATTGACCGAAAAACCATTTTCACTGGAAAACACTTCGATGCGCGGCTCACCTTCCGCTAATTGTGCCGCGACATCTGCCCCACCGATAACGAGCTTCGACTGATCCCAATTAATACCAAGCGTAGGCGCGACATTAGAACGACCGGGTTGATGAATCTGGGTCTGCACAGAGGGGAATTTCTCCACCACTGCGCTCACAACGCTCAAACGCCGCTCCCACTCTGTCCACTCGGCTTGGTGATCACGCAGCCCCCATTGCTCCACCGCGGCCATCATGCCCATAATTTCTTCTTTGCCCACCTTCATCGGCCGAGCGAGCGCGTGATGCGGTGCAGCATTGAGAAAAGCTGCCTGCAAAAGCTCTTTGCGTCCCAATACCAAACCAGCCGCCTGCGGTCCGCGCAAACACTTCCCCCCGGAATATCCCACCGCATCGGCTCCTTGCTCCAGGTACCAATTGGGTGCGTCAGGCCGCTCCGCAGCCGCGTCGACCAGCGTCGGCACGCCGTGCTGATGGCCAATTTCTGCCATTTCAGCCACCGTGATCTGTCCCCTTTCGGCCGCATCGCCAAAGACCAGTAACATCGCCGTGCGATCCGATAGGGCCGCCTCTAGGTCTTGTCGCGTCTCGACCTCGGTCAATTTCGCACCGGTCATTCGCACCGCATGGTCATACACATGGCGATGGCTCGGCTGGACCAGCACTTCGTTGCGCAGCCCTGTAGCACTGGGCAACTGGGCCATCTTCTCTGGATCCGTGCCCGCAATGCAAGCAGCGGTGACCTGGCACAGCGCCGCAGCACAACCATTGGTGACCAATCCCCACTCGCATTGCATTATCTCGGCAATGCGCGCGCCAACCGCCTCCATAAGCTCATCGAGGTTGACATAGCGCTTTGAGGCCTCGCTCATCGCCTGTCGCACCTCGGGCAGGACTAACGAGCCACTGATAATCGTATAGGTCCCCTTCGCATTGACCAAGGGGCGCACCCCGAGACTTTCGTAGGTGGGATAGTGCAATGGGCCGCTCATAATTTCCTCCTCAGAGAATATATCATCAACATAACGGGACATATAACCTTCGAGTGCTGCCATGCCTGCGCTCGTATCGACACAAGCCCCTTCTTTGGCAAAGGCAACGCCCAAAGCGTGTAGAACGCGAAAGAGATTGGGGGCCTACACTGCTCACCCATCTGGCCGATACGGACAATATTAAGACCAAAAGCTCCAGAGATCTTGACCTTAAAACGACTCGACATATAGTTGCGCGCTCGTTCACTGTCAACGCCGTCCGGCACTTCAATGGCCACCACAGAGTTTAGCCTTATACTACTGGGTGCCATTATCTTAAGACCCATCCTCTCAATCCCAGACTGCAGGGCCAACGAACAGTGCGCATGCCGGGCAAAACGGCATTCCAGCGTTTCGTCACAGATCAACCGCAGCGCTTCATGCAGCGCCAAGAGCCCCGAGACCGGCGCCGTATAGTGATAAGCGTGCTCTGCCCAGAATTTATTGGCGCGAAGGACATCCAAACACCAATGCGGCTTGGGCCCTGGATGCTTTTCGATCTGTTCCCAAGCAGCATCCGAAAAGGTAATCAGTGAAACACCCGGCAGCGATGAAAGCCCTTTTTGGCTGCCGGTGAGGACTACGTCAATCCCCCAATCATCCTTTTGCAAAGGCATAGTGCTCAATGTGCACACGGCATCGACGACGACCAAAGCCCCGTGTTGCTTGCACAGTTGCGCAATCGCGGGCAACTCCGTTGTGCAAACTCCGCTATACGTCTCGCCCTGCACCATCGTTACGACATCATAGGAGCGCTCTTTTAGCCGTTCAGCAACCTGCTCTGCTGTTACGAACAGTCCATCATCAACGGATAATATATCGACATCGGCCCCAACGCCGGTCGCCATCTCGGCAAAACGACCGCAAAAAGCCACATTTTAGGACCAATACACCCCGCCCGTGCCAGAGCAGATTGCCCATCGCCATCTCCATCGCTGCCGAAGCCGGTCTGCCGGTGCCAAAGATATGCTGGTCGGCTGTCTGAAAGGCATAACCAGATAATGCTTTGATATGGCGGACGACCATATCGGTGGTTTCCCCCAAATGATTGATCACCATGCCGCCAGCACGGGCTACATCGCCGGTACGGGCACAGGACCGGCTCCCATCAATAATAGCGGCTCGGCCGGCAAAAGTTGGGTGACCGACGGTATTTGCGGTCGGGGAATATTGGAATTGGGCGCACTGATCACTACGACTCCATAAAGTAATAACAAACCAAATGCATTAAGACTATGTGAACATCTTCCACCCTGCCCATATGGTGGCTATCCACGACGATAGGCAAATCGACCAACAATGCCAAACGCCCACCATCAAACCCTGTCCATCCAAGAGTGGTCAGACCCCGTTCTTTGGCAAACTCGACCGCCTTGATCACATTCGGACTATTACCCGAGGCACTTATCGCAAGAAGCACATCGCCTTTTTGGGCAAAATTGCGCAATTGCTCGACAAAGACATGCTCATAGCTCATATCGTTGGCCAGAGCGGTAATCCAAGCAATATTGTCCGTCAGCGACATAACCTTGAAGGCTTCTGCTGAGGCCTGACTAGCCCCCTTACCCAAATCGGTGGCCAGATGGCTCGCGGTTGAGGCGCTGCCTCCGTTGCCACAGACGAAGACCTGCTTGCCCTCGGCCCTGGCTTCGGATAGCGCTTGACGCGCCTTTTTGATCTGGTCCAAGTCTAAAACCGCAAGGGCATGCTGCAAATCTTTGAGATAGGTCTCCGCGTGATCCATGTTCCCCTTAGAGGTTAATCGCCTCACCAAAAGCCTCTCCCGCCGCTTCCATTATCGCTTCGGAAAGGGTCGGATGGGCATGAACGGTAAATAGCAGTTCTTCATATGTGGCTTCCAGATGGAGCGCCAGCCCCAATTCGGCCACCAACTCCGTCGCCTCGGCCCCGAGAATCGCTCCACCGAGCAATTCGCCATACTGAGCATCAAAGACCAGCTTGACCAAGCCCTCCGTCTCGCCGATAGCCTGCCCTTTGCCACTAGCAGCGAAGGGGAAACGCCCCACCTTGACATCGTGGCCCGCTTCTCTGGCCTCTTTTTCACTGAGACCGACACTAGCCACCTGCGGCTGGCAATAGGTACAACTGGGCACTTGTCTGCGGTCGAGTTCAGGCCGCTGGCGACCGGCGGCGAATTCCACCGCCGCAATCCCCTCCTGCACGGCAGCATGTGCCAATTGCGGCGCCCCAGCGACATCGCCGATAGCGTAGACGCCCTTGGCATTGGTCTCCATGCGACCATTGACCTCGATCGCGCCATTGCGAACGTGCACGCCCGCGACCTCCAAGCCCAAACCTTCAATATTGCCCTGCACTCCGGTGGCCACCAACACCCGATCCACCTTGCGACTCTGCTCTTCGCCATCTACCTGGTAGCGCAAGGCGATTTGGCGTTTTTGTTTTTTCACCTCTACAACCCTCGCCCCCGTCGCCACCTCAATACCCTGCCGAACCAGGCTATCAGCTAAACCGGCCGCAATTTCTTCGTCCTCGCGTGGCAATACCTGCGGCAGCGCCTCTAATAACAAGACTTCACTACCATAGGCCCGATAGAAATAGGCAAATTCGACACCAATCGCCCCCGCACCGATAATAGCCAACGAATTGGGCCGTTTTTCAGCGATCATCGCCTCTCTGCTCGAAAGGATTTGCTCGCCGTCGAATTCAACGCCTGGAATCGATTTCGGGCGGCTACCAGTTGCCAACACGACATTCGCAGCCTCTAATTCAGTGACGATGGTCCCCTTGGCGTCTGCGACCGCGACATTGCGACTCGGCGTAAGGCGACCCCGGCCGGTGAACACCTCAACCTCGTTCTTCTTCATCAGATAGGCCACGCCCTTTGACAATCGCTCGGCAACCTGACGACTGCGACCGATAACCGCCGTCCAATCGACTTCAGCCTCGCCGACCTTCAATCCGAACTCGTCAGCGCGTAACAAGAGTTGATAGACTTCGGCCTGCTTAAGTAGAGCCTTAGTCGGAATACAGCCCCAATTGAGACAAACCCCACCCAAATCCGCTTCTTCGACCAAAGCCGTTTTCAAACCCAATTGCCGAGCGCGTATCGCCGCCGAATAACCGCCGGGGCCACCACCGATAATCACCACATCATACACTACCATTTTTTTCTCCCACGAATTGACAACTGGTTTAAGCAGCCTATAATCTAAGGGGAACTCCCAATACACAACAGCCAAGCAAAGAGCGCATACATATTGCAAACACTGACGATTTTCAGCGATGGCGCCTGCTCGGGCAACCCAGGCCCAGGCGGCTGGGCCGCCCGCTTGATTTATGGAGACGGTCGGATACGCGAGTCGGGTGGGTTCGCTCCCGAGACCACCAATAATCGCATGGAACTGCAAGCGGCAATCGAAGGCCTAAAAGCCGCCGAAGCAGATATCGAGATCACCTTAGTCACCGACAGCGAATACCTGCGCAAAGGCATCACCGAATGGATTCACGGGTGGAAGCGCAGGGGCTGGCGCACCGCCGCAAAAAAACCCGTGCTCAACCAAGACCTTTGGCGCGAATTAGACGAACTCAATTCCCCGCGTATCGAGTGGAAATATACCAAAGGCCACGCCGGCGACCCCGACAACGAGCGCTGCGACGATATCGCCCAGGGTTATTCGCGAGGCGAGCCACCAGAGTTGCGCCAGGATTAAGACCTACCGGATCCAACCGCGTATTCCATAGATCCACCAACCTACATACTCCTTGATGGCGATGCTCGATTTTTCCAGCGCAGTGACTGTAGGCAGCAGCCACAAAAGACTAAAACCCTGCTGTACTACCCGTATATCGGTCGGTGCCGGAATGACCGCGATGCCCTGGGTGCGAAAAGCCGCTACTGCCCTGCGCATATGCGATGCCGAAGTCACCAGCAACACCTCGCGCCATCCGCGCTTTTCGATAATTTGACGCGTATACAGCGCATTTTCGTAGGTATTGCGCGAATCCTCCTCCAAAACCACCACCGCCGAATCGACACCGCTCTCCACCGTCAGCCGCAAGAATTGTTGCGCTTCACTCATCGTTGATCCCGTGCCCTGTGTTAACGCCCCACCGCTAAAGACCAGCACCGGGGCTTTGCCCGCCCGATACAATCGCAAGCCATGCAGCAACCGGTCGCCGCCGCCTGCGATCTCAACCTCAACCCGCGGAGATACCGGCGGCACTGTTACGCCACCTAACACTACAATCGCATCGGCATTAGGGCTTTCGACCGCCGATAACACCTCGTATTCTCTCTCCAATGCCCCTAAGAGCGCATCGCCCACCAATGGGCTACTAAACACCAAGAGCAGCGTTATTCCGAGTAGGATGCACCCTTGCCCATAAACCCGTCGCCCCCGCAAATAGAGCAAAAAGCCCATACAGCACAAACCTAACCCCCACCCCAACGGAGCGAGTAAGGGCAATAGCATTTTCGCGATAATGGGAAACATTAACTGCCTTCCTGATTAAACGGTGACAGAAACCATCGTCTCTCTTGAAATACTTCCCCCCGTTAAGTATCTTGCTTGCAACCCGTCAAGAAAAAAGGTCTTCCCATGGTCTATAGCTTGCTTATCGGATTTATCGCGGTCTTACCGCTCTGCGCCGAGCAGAAGATCACCTCCACGAGCACCCGAGTACAGCCGCCCCCCACTGAATTACCCTCCTATAACGTCTTGCGCACCGACCAAGGTATCCACATTGACGGTCATTCCAAAGAGACAGACTGGCAGCTAGCACCAACGCTTGATTTTATTATGCCCTGGAGCGATGTGGAAAAAGAGGGCGCGCAGTCGACGATCGCCCGTCTACTCTGGGACGACGACTATCTCTATATCGTCTATGAATGCGTCGACCCCTATTTAGACGCCGCAGTAGAAACCCATGACGGCCCTGTCTACCGAGAGGACGCCGTTGAAATCTTCGCCACCACTAACGCTGCCCAAGAGCAAGATGGCATCACATACTTCGGCTACGAAATGAATATCAAAGGCACCCTGCTCGACTATATAGCCTTTGGCGGCGGCGACGAATGGACCAGCAACATCCATTTCCCCTGGCAAAGCGAGGGCGTGCAAATCGCCACTAGCTTTGACGGCACACTCAACGATCATACTGATGTCGACCAGGGCTGGATTCTCGAAATCGCCATTCCACACGACAATTTCCGCCATCTGGGCGGCCAAATTCCACCGCGCGACGGCGATATTTGGCGCGCTGGCCTCAACCGAACCGCCGGGCACCAAGGCCAACATGGCTTGTGGTCCGATACCCATTCTGCAAACGCCTCTTTCCACCATGCGACCCGTTTCGGCAAACTCATTTTTTCGGCAAAGACCATCGGGGATTAATCCGCGATGCCCCCCCAAGCGGCGAATCTCAGCTACTTGCGGGGCATCCGGGTATAAGTCTATGATCTTGCCCCCATAGGTCTGGGGTTGTTGGTGTTGGCCAATTTCGTCGCAAAGACTAATGGATGCAGGATAAACACCCACTCCTCAACGTGCTACCACTCCGGCGCCGGCAGCGGCCAACGCAGATAAAGAGCACATAAGGAAAAGTGCCAGTAAGCCGATATAACCAGACACCCTTTTGCCGTCAATCAAGGATGCGCCACTCATAGCAACAGTTGCCGAACACGGTCCGCTTGAGGATGACCTGGGGCTAATTGAAGGAATCGCTCAAAGCTAAGTCGAGCCTCCCTCGCCTTGTCAAGCTTGTGATACAGACCACCCAATTGATAATAGGCCTCAGGATCATTTACATTGTGTTTGATCGCTTGTCTAAGATGACGTATAGCCTCTTCTTCATCACCCCGCTCGATATACACTTGTGCGATATTGTAAAAGATATTGCTATTATCGGAGTCCCGTTCTGCCGCTCTTTGATAGGCTGACAATGCACGGTCAAATTTCTTCAATTTGAAATAGGCATTGCCCAAGTTATAATAGGCCTTTTGATAATCTCGATCTAGTTCCACCGTCCGAGACCACGCCGTAATAGCCCCCTCCAGATCGCCCTTGCCATACAGGGCATTACCCATATTGTAATGCGTATGTGCACGATTGGGGTCGAGCGCCAATGCCTGATTCCATATCGAAAACGCCTCATCCACCTGCCCCATTTTCACGTATATGGACCCCAGATTGTGGTAAACTTCAACGTGTTCAGGTTTGAGTGCGATCGCCGCTCGCCAGAATTGCGCGGCTGTCTGCAATTCGTCAAGACGGCGAAAGGCCAGGCCCATGTTGGTCAAAACGTCATACATCAACTCAAGTGGAAGCGTATTGTCGAGCGAAAAAGGCACGCTCCAAACCGCTTGGTATAACTCAAGAGCCTTTTCCACGTCTCCTTTTTCAAGAGCTTTTTTTGCCAAGAGGATATCCCGTATCGTCGCAAAAAAAGACCGCATGGGTATTTTCTTTTTTCCGATCTTCACCGGCACGACCCCAATGCGAATATAGGGACCGGTTCGCTCAAGCCCGCCAAAGGAGCCAATCGGTAAGAAATACCAATCGACAGCATCATAGACCGCCTCCCCCACTGCCGAACCCGGGTCGAATTCAACCGCCCACTTCCCCAACTCAACGAGTTTCTTGCTGGCCGCGCTCTTATCGGTGTGGATCAATGGGTGGCGATAATCCACAATCAACCCATGCGAGGGGGCCTCAGCAAAGTCATCCGCTGAAACATCAACCCCCGTTCGCGGTTTTAACGACACATAGAACGGGGGCAAGTCTTCGCGTTCAGCAAGGTCGCTATAGGATCGAATCAAATCTGAGGTAGAATAATATTTCAGATAATAGTTTTGCCGTATATAAATTCCTCCGGGATTAATCGCCCGAAGTCGACCGGCACCACTATTTAAATGGACTAAATACGTGCCTGGCGGAGCATTTTCTTCGATCCATTGTTGCGCCATTATACGCGTATCTTTCCCCACCAACAACAACCGCGTTTGATAGGCCCCATACAACGGCTCTGCCCCCAAGAGCACGACCAATACCCACCGCCACCACACCGGTCCTCCCAATACCATCAAGCCCCGCACCCAAAGCAACACCACCAAACCGCCCAAAGGCAGCGCATAACGCATAAACACCGACGAAGACACCCCCAACAATACCAGCCAACTCGCCAATGCAGCGACCACCAGCCACTCTGACCGGCGATACGATCGCCAGCGCAAAGCCAAACCACCAGCCAGCCCCAACAAACCCAACAAACCCACCCCATAGCGCAGATTATACCGCAGATGGTGCCACAGCGCCGCTCCCTGGCCCCCGTGGCCTTCGCCCATTATATGCTCTGAGCCCATCGCCGCGATCGAGCCCCAAGCCGAAGACCAGTCCAATAGCACATACGGCGAACATACCACAAAGACTGCGGCGACGGTTAACCCACTCCACCAAAACGGGCCGCGCAACCAGCCGAAGCGCCACCCGCACGCCAAGCCCACCGGCATCCAAGCTAAGCCCCCCGGGTATTTTGTCGCCATTGCCAACCCCGCAAAGAGCCCACCCCACAAGACGTCCCGCATCCGGCCGTCTTCGACGACCCTTACCGCAAAATACAACGCGAGCATCGACCACCAAGCCAAGGGCACATCGACAATCGCCAAATGCGCAAAACGCACCGACAAAGGTAATACCGAGAACAATCCACCTGCCACCCACCCGCCCCATGCTCCATAGAGCCGACGGCCGATCAGTGCACAGACCCCCCCTGTCAGCGCCGAAAGTACGCTATTGAAGCCGCGCACCCACTCGATCAGATCGCCGCCGTAAACGAAGTAACGATAGGCCACAAAAGCATCGAGCGAAACGAAATCGCCCATCAGGTAGTAGAGATAATACAGCGCGGAAGCTAAATAGAAGTGTAGAGTCGGGTAATTGAAAAAATGAGGATTGAAATCGCCACTCCAAAAACCCAATGGATGCAGGATAAACGCCCGCTCGTCAACGTGCTGCCACTCCGGCGCCGGCAGCGGCCAACGCAGATAAAGAGCCCATAAGAAAAGTGCCAGTAAACCGAGATAACCAGACACCCTTTTGCAGTCAATCTGGGGGATCTGCACTATTTGCGCCCTAAATAAACGCAAATCTGTTGCGCCCGTGGATGGTCTGGCTCTACCTCCAGTGCTCGTTCCATACTCATGCGGGCTAGTTCCTTTAATCCCTGTTGCTCATAGGCCATGCCTAACATAAAATGAACTTCTGCATCGCGTGGTTTTAGAACGACGGCTCGGTCTAATGCGGAAATCGCCGCTCCAATCTCTTTTTGTGCTAAATAAACTTGTGCTAAATTGAAGAATAGATTCGCATCTTCCGGAGCTAAGTCCAACGCTTTTTTATAAGCGGTTATAGCCCGCGGCCAATCCTGCCGATTATAGTGAACATTGCCCAGCCCCTGCCAAGCTCCGGCATGTTGCCCATCCAATTCGGCAACTTTGCTCCAAGATGCCAGTGCCGCATAAATTTCCCCTCGACTGAATCATATCCACCGATCGGCGCAAAATACCATCCGATCGCCTCGTAGACCGCCCCCGTTCGCCAACCTCCATATTCTCCAACCCAATCGACCCCTTTTTCTAGGATCTCGGATTCACCATCAGTCAGCGGAGGTATAACCGGATGCTGATACCACAAGACATAGGCATGGCGCCGACCTTGGCTTCCGCACCAGCCTGTTGTGCTTTAAGCCCTTCTGTTTATAAAGCAACAAATAGTGGATGCAAATCCTGACTCTGGCTGAGTAACGCTAGTGGAGGCCGCAACGCCACCAGTGGCCGCACCCACAACTAGGCGACCATCGGGAGCCATTGGCAACGCGTAGCGCATAAAAACCGATTCTGCGGCCACCAACAAGAAGAAAAATACGACAAAGGCCGCGACTACGACCACAGGAAAACCAAAAAGGGCGGCCGGATATTTAGTAGCGCCAGCCAGCCCGAGAAAAAACCCGCCCAAAGGCTATCGCGAAAATCACCTATTTGCACGATACGGATCGAAAAATATAGAGCACAGGCGATCCATAAAACCGCCGGGCTATCGGTTGTCGCCATATGCGCAAAACGAACTGACAACGGCAATACCGCAAAAAAAATGCCACCTGCCGCCCCGGCGACCACACCATAAAGGCAGCGGCCGGCCAAAGCGACAACCACCGCCGTTGCTACTGACAGCAGCGAATTGAGATGACGAGCGATTTCGATTAGACCTGACCCATCAACAAAAAAATGATAGGCGACAAAGTCCTCTATTCCAGAGCTACTACCCAATAGATCGTAGGCGTAATACAGAGCCGAGGTCAGATAAATGTGCAGTGTCGGGTAAATAAAGAAGTGCGGATTGAGGTCGCCACTCCACAGCTTCAGCGGGTTGAGCAGGAAAACCCGTTCATCGATATGTACCCAACCTGGTTCGGGGTGCGGCCAGCGAAGGAACAAAGCCAGTAGGCATAAACCAGCCAAGCCCGCATGCCAGAAGCGACCATAGCGAGCGGTGGAATCGGTGAACGTAGACATCCCCCAAAAGAAAGCAGAGAGATGCATTATTACAAGCGAGTCTTAATTATCGCCGTAGAGGGCTACGGTCCCCTTGTCGATTTTGGCTTTGCGCTCGGGTTCGGGTAGATCATCCAGACAACCCATGTCCTTGTAAAACTGAGTGTCGTAATCGCGCGTTTTAACGACGACCGGCATCGGCACTGCGTGGCCGAGGATAAGAGCCTGTTGCTTCGAATCGAGACTCGCCAGCACGCTGCGCAATCCATCGGTACCGCTAACCCCGGTGAGCACCGCTTGGATGTCTTTCTCATCATTGAGCAAGGCAGTGATCCGAGTACCGATTTGCGACAAGACCTCATCATCGATGCTCGACGGCCGTTGGTCGACGACCAACAACGAGACATAATATTTGCGCATTTCGCGGGCGATGGTGCCAAAAATAGTCTGCTTCGCCGCCGTTGGGTTGAGGAATTTGTGCGCCTCTTCGATCGTAATCATCAATTGGCGCGGCTGATCCTCCGTACGCTGGGTCGCATAGAAGCGCTCGCTCTTTTTCACATACATCTCGTGGATACGCCGGGCGATGATATTAGCCACCAGTAAATAACAGAGCATGCTGGTCTGCTGGCCGAATTCGAGCACGACATTAATGCCCTTGTCGAGATATTCCATAATGCGATCGACGACATCCCCATCGGTGAGTTTCGAGACCATAAAGGGGAAATTCTCTAAGCGTTTGAGCTTGCGGTGCAAGGCGACCAAAGACCCGGCATGCGCCCCGATCTCGCGAGAAAATTCCTCGACATCTGGCCCTTCTAACGCCAAGAGCGTGCGCAACCAACGCTCCTTGTAGATCGCATAGACGAGGTAGGCCGATTCGACCGCGGTCGGATTGAGCTTGAGTTCATCTTGTAGCGGGGCAATATCTTCGACCGTGATCTGGTCGTACGAGATATAGACTTCATGGTCGGCCTGCACTCCCCTGGCACGGGTCGACTGGGGGTCGAGCGAAAAAATGGCCACCCTTTCTCCGAAAAGCTGCTTTAGGCCCTTGACGAATGTGGAGCTCGAGCCATTTTCCTTCATAGCTTTGAAACCGTATTCGTTGTGCATATCAAAGATCAGGTTAACCGCCTTGTCATAGTGAATCAACCCGCACAGCGCCAAGCGCGTTAAGAAAGACTTGCCGGTGCCCGTCTTGCCAAAAATGCCATTGGAGCGCTCGGCAAAGCGGATCATATCGAGGCAGACCTGGGTGTCCATATCCAGCGGGTTGCCAATACTGAAATATCGGCCCTCCGGATCACCCTCCTTTCCGAAAATGTTGGCCACGTCGTGCTCCATCGCCTCCTGGACTTCGGAGAAATGGCTGGGGATCGCTTTGACTGGGCGCGGGCCGTCGTCAACGACAGCCCCTTTCGGCATCATTAGCATCGGCCGTAAGGAGACTATATTGTAAGTACTAGTCCCGGCGAGTACCTTGCGCAGGATATCGTCCTCCCGGCCCGGCGGGTGCAACAAGACCTCTTGGTTGTTGGCGTCGAGCCGCATATCGGTGACCATCGAAAAGAAGTCGTTCTTATCGCCTTCGATGACCACGAATTTCCCGGCCTTCATATCCTCGACATTCTGCGCCGAATCCAGCTTCATCTCCAGGCCCTCGACTAACGACCCCTTGGTAATCACGCCGATCGCCTCGCCTCGTGTCTTCGCCGTCGCGCTATTGCCCTTGCTTTTGGCCATTTTAGTTCGCCACCCGTCGGATAACCGAACTCAGTCGGTCGTAGTCATCGCCCACAAGCCTGGAAAGCTCCTTGCCCATGCGCACGAGATAGTCCCGCGAGTGCTCATGGGCACGCAAAGTATGGCGCAATACCGCGATTAACAACTCATCGGTCGGCACCTTGTAGGTATTGAGGATACTGCGCAAATAATCGTCGTTGCCGGTAAAGGCTCTCACTTCCTTATCCGTGCACAGATGCACGAAACTGTGGATTCTAACCGGTTGCGGCGGTAGGATCTGCACCGGTGCACCACCGTCGAGATAGCCGATAATCAGCGCCTGGAATTCGGTGCGCAAAAGCTCAAATATCTGCGGCTGCTCCAACCGCAATTCCTCTTCGGTCTTGCCATAGGCGGTTGGGCGGCGGTTGGGCTCAATTGAATGGGTAAAGACGTTATAGATGATGCCCAAAACCGGCAGATCGGCCCCTATTCGGATAAACTGCCCGAAAGAAGGACCACCATGCAGTTCCCTCGCCTCAGCAATCAACTCAGTCGTACTGCTCTCGACAACCTCGCCCACATAAGTCCGCTCCGCCCCGGCACCGTCGCGCTTGGCCATCTCATCCGGCATAAAGCGACTTAGTGGACTCGGTTTTCTTTCTTTGACGGTTTTCACTCTGGTCATTTCTCCTAGATGCCGACGTAGCGTTTTTTAAAACTCTTGGTCGATATGCTGGTCTGGATGTCGTTTTTAACGTAGGTATCGCGCAAAAAGCGATAGAAGGTATCGCGATCAGCACCACGAACCACCGCCCGTTCATGCGCCTCAGCCAAAGCCACCGGATAGCCCTGCCCCTTATCAGCCTGATCGCACATACAGGCGTGCACCAGCTTGAGCAGTTCGGGGTCGGTCGCGACCCATTCCGGGATTTCCACTCGTCCGATCTCGGCACCAACGTGTAAATAGAAATAATAAACGCGGTGCGACCCGTACTCATTGAGAATTTTTGAAGTACTCAAGTAGAGCGGCGTACGCTGCCCCGGACTAAGCACATGGCTTACCAACAACGCATCGTTGAGTCCTTCTAACGGGCTGCAGGGTAAACCGTGCCCTCGCCACAAATCACCCTGCATCGCGCCAATTTCGCCTTCATTAAAACCGAGCTTATTTTCAGCCTGCCAGGGACAACGGTCGCAGTCGGTAACCTCAAGCGGACAAAGCCCCAATTTGAGAGCATTGATCAGCTCCTGGCTACCCGGTTGACTGATATAGCCCGCCACTGGAATCCGCGCATCCCGCAGATTGTCCATCGCTTCAAGTGTCGTCTGCAAATACGATTCTTTAAAGTCCTGGGGCTTGCCTTCGAGATTCCATAGAATCAGCGTACCGTCGGAAAGGGCAACGACCGGATGGCCTTCGGCATTCGCGGCTAAAGCCAGGTCAGCGAGCTCGGTAAATTCCATTAAACTGCGTTTAAAACCAACGAGATCGCGGTTGACGAACATACGCCGCCCACCCCATTCTTCGAATATCTCTTCTTCGCGATAATACAGCGTCGGCTTGCTGCTCATCAGCGGTTTTTCACCCGTGCCATAATGCAGGAGAATATAGCCGATATTGATCAAGAAACAGGAGGACACCTCGTGGCGGTCGGGGAAAATCTGTGAGCCATCGGTAGCCGCGATGCTAATCTCGGCGGGTCGTTCAGGCCGTTCTACGCCGCCACCTAAGCCGTCGGCCATACCGGGCAACAGCCAAGAGGTCCGACTCTCATTGATCTTAATCGCCAGCGTCTGCCATTCGGGTTCCCAGCGCCGATATTCGACTAAGGCTAGTTCGAGCTTGGCGCGAAAATCCTCCTGGACCCGACGCTCGTCAACCACCATATTATCTATTTGTGTTTTTACTGCATAGAGGTCCAACATGGCGTTAGCTGATCCCTTTCTTACTATCTTGGATTTGCCCCGCCCGAGAGAACGCGAATGCCGCATAGCCTATTCTACTACCTCTGCCCACGTTTCGCCCCCGTCCATAGAGAAACGCGTGTGCATTCGCCAGGTCTCTTGATCATCCCCGTAGCGGACGAGATCTGCGACGGTCGTTTCGGCTATATGGGCTCCGACTTCACCGCTGCCGTCGGCCCGATTCGTCTCTATGCGCAGTGTTTGAAACTCAACAACGCCCTCGAGTATTTCAAAGACTCCGCGCTGCACCGCCAGCAGACGAAGCTGCAAGACCTCATCGCCGATATCCTGCACCCTCAACCTCAATTGCAAACGCTGCAAATCCTTGTCGAGAGCAATCCCATAGAAGACACCGTATTTATCGTTGACCAGCTTTTTGAGACGGGGTAGCTCATCAAATAAAGGGGATATCGGCTCATCGGCCGGGTCTTCCTGCTCTTTGTATCCATCAAGAGAAGGCCCCCAGATCCATCCCTCAACACGAAAACGGACCCATTTATCCTGCTCGCCGATCTGCTCAATCTCGGTACCCTGCAACAAGGTCCCGAGCTTGGCACCATTAGGTTCGGCGCGGAAATTCTCGACACTTTCCGCAACGCTCCACAAATTGACGAGGCGCTTATTAGCGGCTAAGGCTCCTAAGCAAAAGGCCAACACCAAAACCACCGCCGATAAGCTATTCTTATAAAATCGAGACATAATAATACTGCCGGCCGCCACCGGCTACCGAGCCATCGCGCAATCGGCAGACCAGCCCCATTCGCTGCAGGGCGTTTAGACGATTACAGACGATATTGACGTTTTTGTTTAAGACACCGGAAACTTCGGCTGAGGTCGCGCATTTGCGCTCCAGCAAGACATCGAGCACTTCGCGCATTGGGCGCTTGAGCATGCCCAGTAATTCGATCTGGTCTTCACTGCGATATAACACAGCGAGCTCACGCAGTTGCAATACGGCTTCAATGGTCTCCCGTACAGAAGTATTGGCAACCTTTATGTAGACGTACCGGCTGCCCATTTCGCCACTGCGCAAACGCAAAAGCAACTTAATGAGCATCTCATCCGCGCAAGAGACATCAATAAAGCTAACCTGGGTAAAATCGAGCGGAGTCGCAGCATTGTCGGGACCGCGCAGCAGATACCCCATTAGATCCTCCAGCAGTTCAGCCCCCCTGGGCCGACCACTTAGTATGCCTTGCTGGGCCCCAAAGCGGTAGGCTGGAGCTTCGCTCATGGCCTGTTGTTCTCCTTGCTCTTCAATGGCTGAGTCCATTGCAACTTCTCTTTTTAAATACTTGAATAAAAAGCAGCTTAACTGAATTCAATTAATAAAAAATTAAGCGGTACCCCCTCCTGCTGTCAAGCGATTTTTAAATGGCGGCAGCCACTGAATCGTCGAGATTGCGCTACATCAACATCTATATGGAGGGTAATAATCTATTCGCCGCCTACAAAAAAAACACTGATACCGACATCGGCGACCACTACCAGAAAGGCGATGATCACCGCCAGTCCCAGCAATATAAAGGGCTCGAAGCGAGATAGTTTGAGGAAAGTATGACTCTCGCCAAACTCTAGATTCCCCCACCTCGCTGATAGAGCGTGATGGCGATTTGCGTTCCGGGAAAATGCGTGGACACATGCTCCCAATGGCGTTGGCCACGAATATAAACACGGGTATCGCCGGAGCGGATGTGCAACGAGCCATTGTAGCGATTGCAAATCTGATTGACGATATAAAGCCCCAATCCCCGAGCCTCGTCTCGCGAGAAATGCTTTCGCAGCGAGTTAAGGATCGCTTGGCCGTGCGTCCACTCTCCCGCATCGTGACGCACAGAGAGGCTTTTCTTAATGCCAATCCCAAAATCGCTAACTCCAATAACGACATATTTCTTGCCAACCCGCGAATCCGAATAGCGCTGCGCGGTCAAATAACCCCAATTCTCACTGTGATCTAGAATATTGTGACATAGCTCAGCGACGACATTCTTAAACTGGTTGATCTCCAGTTCCGTATATCGCAGTTCCTCAGCCAAAATCGCCTCAACCCGTTGGCCAATTTTGCCTAAGACCGCTTCGACGTCGATGCGCTCCTCAATACGGGTGATCTCTAATAGCGCTTCGCTTTCTGCCTTTTCACGCCCCCGATCGACGAGCAATGTCGGTCCCTGTAAGTCGATGCCATCGACCGCTTCCGCAAAGCGCACCCTCCCCAGATAGCTCCTCAAAGCATAAGCTTGCGGCAATTGAAAAACCACACGCGAAGACAAGGTGCGGGCATAACGAGCCATCAAACACAGAGACAACAAGCCATAGGGATCAATAAAATGCAATCCGCGTAAATCGACCTCCAAATCCTCACTGGCAGCGGCTTGATGGGCATAGCTGAGAAAACCCATGAGAAGTTCATCTGCTGTGCGCGGCGTCAGCTTGTCTGTTTGAACCGTAAGTGCCAATGCTTATTCCTTTGACTTTCAACTTTTATTTAGGTAGTTTTAAGTGTTATAATATACAGGTGGATGAAGAGGATCCACAGACACCGTCAAAGCTTCTCCCACACCGCGAATGCCCGATAATATGACCGAGGTTTCCACACCGACGACACCTAGTCAGACCATGGATAAAGACGATCTAGCCCAGGCTATTTTAGATCTTGAAAATGAACTCGTAGAGCCCATAGAAGATCTACAGTTAGCCTACCAACTGGGCCATCACGTCAAACCAATAATTGACCGCATGACAACCCCAGGCGCAGTGGTTGATATCAGTCTCGACTCACTCGCCCCGGAAGCAACCCTTGGCGATTCTGAAGATAGAACAAGGCGTCAACGTCGAGCAATCAAAAAAATGCCGCAACTCGACGGCCCGATGCCCGAGATGGAGACCTTGTCAATTGAAGACAAGGCCCGTTGGATTCTTATGGAACGCTTTATTTCACTCGAACAACACGAAGAGATTCTCGGCCTGCAATTCAACGATAGCGAGCGCGAAGCCCATCTCCAGGACTTAGATCAACTGCTCGAAATCCTCTTTAGCCTCCCCCGTGTCGCTAAGCACTTGGCTGCCGCCAACATCCCGGGCCTGCAAAGAATATTTGCCTCGTCCATACTACTTTTTCGCCATCCCACCCTCCATGTTAATGGTCAACAGCCTTGCAACCTTGAGACCCTGAGACTAGCCTATCCCGATTTCTTCTATAAGCGACTCAAAACACCCAACTGGTACGAAGCCCAAGACTTTTATACCGATCCCATTGGACACCCGCATTGGGCTCTATGCGACTTCGACTATCTCAACTGCACCCTGCGCCGCCCCGAACGCAAACTGACGAGATATGCCAGACAGTGGTCGCTACTAAGTCCCCATGTTCGACAAAAGTCGGTCCTCGAAGGCATTTACGATCGCATCATCAGCGGCGAAGCTTTGCAGGAACATCTTTTTGAACAAAACTGTAACGCCTGTACCTCAACCCGTTATAAAAATAGAGGCCGTGGGGCTCTACGCATGGTTTATATCGTGCAGAAAGATCAGAAAATCGCCATACACGGCAAAAACGGTTTGCCCCACTGGAAAACGAGCAAACGCCTTTGGCCAGGAGTATTCCCCTCAGTCACCGCCAAAGAGTCGCAGCGAGCCGAGGCGCCGTCCATATGAGCCAACCCGCCGTTCACCCCTTAGCGGAAATAGTGCATAAGGAAGAAAAAACCTTCCTTATGCAACACTATGCCCGTCTCTTAATCGAACAAGCCCAAGCAGACGAGCAACTAAGGGAAAATATAGTCGAATCACTACTCATCGCTCGCTCTTATGCCGATCCTGAATTGGCATCGCGCATTGCCGATCTGCTCCGAACCCACGGCCATGAAGAAGAGGGAAACGATAATATCCCCTCCCTTGCAGAGTTGGGAAACTCCCTATCAGAAGAAGGCGAGAACGAGGCCACAGGTCTCTTTGAAGACTACGCGGACGACGGGGACGAGAATCTCTTTGCAGTAGATTCAGAATTTTTCGAGGAAAAGCAAGACACAATAGATTGTGTAGATGATGAGGAGATGGATGGAAATAATATAGCAAGCCTCTTTGACGGAGAAAATGGCGAGGGCGACGAGGAATCTCTATTTGCAGTCAATCAAGACGAATTTGAGGAAGAAGAAGATTCGAGTCTATTTGCAGAAGAGGACGAAGACCTCCAAGATCGAAGTACTTCAGAAAACATCTTTGAAGACGAGGGCGAAGAGGTAACAAACCGAGAGATAGACCAAGAAGACCAAGAACAAAAAGACACACCGGGATTTGAGCCGCCAGATGTCGAAGATAAAGAGAGCAAGATAGGTAGGCGGAAAAAAGAAGAGGTGCGATGCAAAAAAGGTAAAAGAGAAGCCCTCGTACATATGGCTAGCCCCAAGGAAGAGCTCGAACGCCGTAAAAAAGGCCGAAAGGCCGAACCGCAAGCCAAAGAAGAAGACAAGGATTCTGAAGCTGACGAAAGCAACACTGCTGATCTTCTGGCCAAGATTACCTATCAGGTCTCTCTCGACGATCTTGAGAAGAAACTTGGCATCCATGTCATTCCCGAAGATCGGATTAGGCTAGACCGGCAACTGGCCAAAAAAATGAGCGAACCGACTATACGCGCGCTACTTGAGGGGGCCGAGAAAGAAGGGGTGACTCTGGCGATATTGCCACGGCTGCCCAGGTGCATCCGCGCGGGTCAGCTATTTAAGGTCACGGGCGCGAATATGGTGCGCGGCTATCCGCAGTTTTTTGATAATATCCAACAAGTCGTGCTCAAATTGCGCACCAAGTCCTTTTTTCTACAGGAAAGCCCGGAGTTGGATTGGGCTATTTTCACTTGCGAAGTTTTGCCCAGTTCACGAGAAAAAAGCTATATGCAACAAAAGCAAGCGCTCAAAGAACACGCAGAACGCTACCAATCCAACAAACTTCGTGTGCGCCGCCGCAACCTGATCGATACGATCTACGATCTAATCATTATCAAGTTAATTCATGACCAGAATCTACTCAGCGAAACCGTAGACCTAACCGAATCGAAAATCGGTCGGCAAAACCTGGCTTGTATCAACTTCGGTGAAAATGGCATTCGCATCAGTGATATTGCCCGACAACAAACCCATGCGCTACTCGGCGTCTGTCCAAGCTGGTAAGCCACTACCCTCCCTTGATCCGTACCTCACGCCCCATCCCGGCACTTTTGAGTAAGGCTTCCATCATTATCTGTATTTGCAAACCGTGCGACAATGGTGCTGTACAGCTCGTTCCATTCAAGATACAGTCTATAAAATGCCCCGCGATATTATCCCAGGCCTCGGGCTGATGTCGCAGGTTCACCGTGGTATCCTGCTCCGCCCCGTCAACCGTACTATATAACTTGAGGGGATTGTAAGAAGCCCCGGCTTGGGTGCCAAATAGCTCGATCTGCATCTCCCTGGGTTGGTGCGAAGCCCAAAAACTTTCAACCTGCAAACCAAGGCCGCCTTCAAAGCGAATAAAACCGGCGGCGTAGTCGTCGGCGGCGAATTGACGATAGGTCGCACGCGTCACTGGGCGGCTGTAGCCTTTGCCCTGCGGCCCAAAATGAGCACCGGCAACCCCAGTTGCCGATACCGGCCGCGGAAAACCCAACAGACTCCAAGCCGCGTCCAATACGTGCACCCCCATATCACGAAAAGCCCCGCCGCCCTCTTTTATAAAACCCAGATTCCAGGCCGGTATCCCGTTGCGACGAACGCTACGCGCCCGCGCATAGTAAAGCTCGCCGAAATAACCGGCACGACTCTGTTCATGTAAATACTGGCATGCCGGACTAAATCGCGTCGACAGTGACATCATATTTACGACACCGGAGCGATCGGCCGCATCGACCAGCCGCAAGGCCGCCCTTTCGGAATCGGCTAAGGGTTTCGTGACCATTACGTGCTTATCGCGTCGCACCGCCTCAAGCGCCACCGGCACATGCAGTTGATTCGGCGTTCCGACAAAAATGGCATCCAGTTCCGAATCCTTGCACATCGCCTTGTAATCGGTATAGGTTTTGACCTCACCGGGGAGTTCGGTAGCAAACTCAGCCATTCGTCCCTCGTCCAAATCGCACAGCGCGGCCACATGCCCCTGGGCATGTCGGGTAATCGCAAGCGCATTGGGCTTGCCGATTCCCATGCCGACAATGCCGACATTAACTTTTTTCTTAGGCATTCTTTCCTCCCTCAGATTCAAATCCTGATGCAACCCTTTTATACGCTCAGCCTGGTAAGCGAGAAAATACGCTGCCGCAAACACCGAACAACCGTTCAACCCCCAACCTATCCATCACAGATATCGGGCCGAAAACTAGGAAAATAACCATAGCCTTCCAGACTTATTCGCTGCCCTGGGACCGCCCAATCGACGTCTAATTCGGAAAAAAGGCGGCTTGAGACGTAAGCGCTTTGAACCAGCTCCGTCATGCCCGCCACCTCGATGCGTCCGCTTTCTGCTTCAACGCGGCGCAAGCCTACCGGAATTTCATGGATTGCCGAGGACTCGAAAGTACCGCACACACACAGCGTCTGCGCCCGGGCCATCGCCAGGGATGCGGCGGGCTTATCGCTGTCGTTGGCGATCGCTCTTATTGTATCTTCGAAGACACCTCTCTCTCCCTTGCCGCCAATCAAGTCCTCGCGGCGACCGTCGCCCCATATAACCTCGGCCTCTCCTTCGTATGTCATTTCTATTCGCCCTAAATTCCATTGGATTTCAAAACGCGGATCAACTCTTTCTTCGCTGCAATGGGTCACTGCGAAAAAGACATCGACGCCGCTGAAGTCTCGACCCTGAATACGGCCGTGTCCGCAGACTGGATCGCATTGACCCGATACAGCTCAGCTTGCACCGCCGTCGGTTCAACGTCTGGCCGATCTGATGACAACCCAAAAAAACACATCGAATTGACCGCATGGGCCAGCGCGTTATTATGCGGACTGTCCAGCGCCCAGGTATCCCCTGCCGCCAATTTGCCTGCCCACCCATTGCGCCCGTAGTATTCCGGGTCGCGCGGCCAACAACCAAAGCCCTTGATCGAACGGACCCGCCCCAAATTACCCGCGCAGATCCAGTGCTTGACGAATTGGTAGTTTCGTTGGCCCACATGCTGGTAACCAACGGCACAGATCCGCCCAGACCGCACCTGCGCCGCCAACATCGCGTCAACGTCCTGTATCGAACCGGCGGGCCGGCTTTTCTACCAAGACGTGACAATCGGCTTCGAGACCAGCCACCGTCATAACGCGATGCAAGGGGATCCCCGTAGGAATACACAATAAGTCGATTTCATTGCGACAAGCAGCGAGCATTTCCCGCAGCAAAGCAAACACCCGAATGCCCTTGTCGGCCAATGCCCGTACTTTTGTCGAAAAATTGCGCTGATCCGCTTCGATCGCGACTTGCGCAACATGCCGGCCCAACCCCTCAACTTGCTCGATGTCCCGCAAGTAAGTACGGCCAAAGCCCCCCATCCCGACAATCGCTATTCTGACTGGCCCCATCTCGCCTCCCTATGCCGCCGCGAAATCGCGTTGATGCAATTCATCGGCTCGTAACAATTCTTCCTCGCCATAACCCGGCGCATTGCACGCTCCGGCGCAATCGGCTACTTCCATCTCGTTTTTGGCCCCGGTCAAGACCAACGAAACTCCCGGTTCATCCAACACCCAGCGCAGTGCCGCCTGCGCCATCGACTGGACCTCCGCCCGGACGAGAAACGACAGTCGCTCGACTTGCTCAACTCGGGCGACGATTTCCTCGCGTTCATAACGGGCATTGAGTGTGCCGGACTGAAAGACCGTGTCTCGGCCAATCGCCCCGGAGAGAAAACCGTTGGCCAGGGATTCACGCGCCACCACCCCGATGCCTTCAGCGCTCAAATCCCGGATAAGGACTTGCGCCTCGCGATTGAGCAAGCTATACACTACCTGAATGGCATCTATCTTGCGCTGGAATGCCCAAGTGCGAGCCATTTCCTGCGTATCCGCGAATTTGGAAATCGAATGCCCGATAAACCGCACCTTGCCCGCGGCCTGCAACCCATCGAGCGCCGCCCAAACATCGTCGTGAATTTCCTCGGCGGCAAAGGGCGAATGAAAGAAGAGTAGGTCGATATAGTCAGTGCGCAGACGGCGCAGGCTTTCTTCGACCGACTGCACCGCATAAGCCCCGTAGAAGTTTGCCTTATTGCCCTCGGTCGGCTTACGACCAAATTTGGTGGATACGATCACCTCGTCACGCCAACCCTGCAAAGCCTTACCCAAAACCTCTTCGGCAATGCCGTCCTGGTCTTTGTCCCCATAAAGAGGTGCCGTATCAAAAAAAATTATCCCCGCCTCGCGCGCCTTCTGAATGGTACGCTCCGCATCTTCGGCAACGACCGGTCCATAAACCGAGGAATTAAAGGCCCAGGTTCCAAGCCCTATTTCACTTATCTTTAAGCCCGTTTTACCCAGCGCTGTATAGTGCATCGCCGCCTTTCGTTGCCTAAGTGCTCTTCTGGCCTATTGTTTGTTTGAAATTTAGGACGCTTAATCCAATCCACTACGCTGCTCAATTTCTTTAAGTTCGTAGCCAATGTCAATTTGAGCACCATTCCCCTTTTCGCGCTACCCCATTTCCTCGCTCAACCATCTTTAACAAGACAAATAACCATATCCACCTCCTTTACAGCTTGACAAGGATAAATAGCCATCATAGGATATTACTATCCTCCCAAAAAAAATTTCCATCGTGTACTTAGCCACACAAATACTCAAATCAGCCCTCGTTCCAATTCTCATCCTGTTGCCGGCTCCCGGACCAAGTATTGAACGGGATATGGCCAAGGATATCGACCGCCTACAACGCGCCGAATGCGAATACAAAGGCATTACGGCTAGTTTTGACGAGCTAACGCAAGCCTATATCCTCAAAGTCTACGAGCAGGGCGAGCTATTGCGGTGGCAGGCAGAGCCCAGCCCTTTTAACCCCGAAACAGAGACCTTAGTCACCGCCGTATTTTCCGCCAAACGCCAGAAAATTCCAGCCGATACCGCCGCAATAGCGCAAATCCGCAATGAAAGCACCAATACAGTCGGCATCACCTGGCGCTATAGCACCTTGGCCGCCACCCGGATTACCGCCCACGGAAATTTTGCGCTCGACGCGATGGCGGTATTTAGAAAGACCGTCGACGACTTCGTCGGCCGCATGGTCTATGCACCGTCAGCCATCGAATTGCGCAGTGAAATATCGACGGACGCCCCGATACACGCTCTCGTCGAACCGGGTGCGGTCATGCTGATCGAAGAAGAGCACGATACCTGGTTGCGCGTGCGACAGCCTTCGTCAACAGATACCGGCTGGTTAAGACGCAAGCAAATCCAATTCATTGACGAGCAACATGCCCGCAGTAATTAAAATTCGTGACCTAGTAAAGACCTACGAGATGGGTTCGACCCAGGTCCACGCCCTGGGTGGAGTCAACCTAGACATCGAAGCGGGTGAATACGTCGCCATAATGGGACCATCGGGATCGGGAAAGAGCACCCTACTCAATATCCTCGGCTGCCTCGACGTGCCCACCGCGGGCAGTTATGAGTTGAGCCAGAATATCGTCAACGAAATGGACGACGACGACTTGGCCCGAATCCGCAATCAGGAGATCGGCTTCGTCTTCCAGACGTTTAACCTATTGCCCCGGGCCGACGCCCAGGGTAATGTCGAGCTACCTTTGGTCTATAGCGGCATGCCAGTGAGCGAACGACACCAACGGGCGGCGCGCTCACTCGAAGCGGTGGGATTATCTGACCGCGCCGACCACCGGCCCAACGAACTTTCGGGCGGGCAAAGACAACGCGTAGCCATCGCCCGCGCATTGGTCAATGACCCGTCAATCATCCTCGCCGACGAACCAACCGGTGCCCTCGACACCCGCACCGGCGATGAAATCATGGAACTCATCGGCGACTTGCACGCAAAGGGCAATACGATCATCCTCGTCACCCACGAAGAACACATTGCCAAACACTGTCGCCGCATTGTGCGTTTTCGCGACGGCCTCATCGAAAGCGACCGACTCGTCACGGAGGGAGCTGCGCATTGAATCGACTCTTTTGCGTCCTGCTCTTTTGCGCCTGCCAGTCTGCCCCACCGGACCTGCGTAACGCGATAGTCACCCGCGGAGAGTTTCGCGTTACGCATTATGAAAGCGGCGAGATCAAGGCCGCCGGCGGCGAAATTGTCTCTTCGCCCAGGATCGGTGGCCGTCTCAAGATCGTCCACCTCTGGCCCGAAGGCGAAACGGTCGACGTCGGTGATCTGATCCTGCAATTCGATCCGGCGGAATTCGAGCGGAAAATGCTCGACCGCGAAGGACGGCTCGAACAGGCTAGTTCCGATTTTGAAAAGGCACAGGCCCAACGCGGTCAAGAGCTTTCAAATATCAAGCGCAAGATTCAACAACAGGAAGCACAACGCGACCTCGCAACACTCAACCAGCAAAGGCAGGAATTCGCCTCAAATATCGACCGGGAACGCGGAAAGATTAATTTAAAGAAGGCAGCGCGATCCTTAGAGGAAGCCCGCCAGGAATCTATTGCGCAAGAAGTGATTAACCGCGTCGACCTCAACAAACACGGGCTGAGCATCGACCGCAACCAACGGCGCTACGACAGCGCACGGCGCGATTACGACCGCACCAGCGTCTATGCGGTCAAACCCGGCATCGTGGTCTACCGCAAGATCTGGAAGCCGGGTACCGACCAGGAATCCAAGGTCGCCGTCGGCGACCAGGTCTGGAGCGGTAAACCCCTGCTCGACATTCCAGACCTGAGCAAAATGCAAGTGCGCTGCCTTATCGGTGAAATGGATATCGAGCGAGTGCGCATTGGCCAGGGAGCGAATATCCGCCTCGAAGCTTTCCCCGGCCCAGTCTTTAGCGGCGTCACTAGCGAACTGGCGACGATGGCTTCGCCGCAACCCGGCGCACCGGATATCCAAGTCTTCGAATTGGTAATCGACATTGACGAACAGGACGACCGGCTCAAACCGGGCATGTCGGCTGAAGTCGAGATCATACTCGAAGTCGTGCCCGACATACTCTCGATCCCGCTCACCGCCCTTTTCAATCGCGAACAGGGTTTTGCCGTATTTCGACTCGAAGACGGTGATTATGAAGAAGTAATTGTTGAGTTGGGGGAGAAAAACGCCACTGATGCGATCGTCACCTCTGGACTTTCCGATGGCGATATCATCGCACTCGAAGACCCCACCGTGCCCTAAATTGAGAGGTAGTTTTGACCGAGTTCCAAAACCCCAAAAACGATGGCCGCAAATGGTGGATTATCGGCATTCTGCTCACAATCGTAGCCACTGGGGCTTTCCTCGCCACCGACCAGATAGCCGACCCGAGCGAGTCGTCCCTACCCTTTTACCCTGTGCAACAAGGCGAATTCGTAATTTCACTCAAGCTCAAAGGCGGTGAGTTGGAAGCGGTAGAAGCCGAAAATATCGTCGCCCCCAGGGTGCGGGGCCAGCTCAAGATCGTCGAGCTTTTTCCGGAAGGTGATGTCGTCAAAGTCGGCGACCTGCTCGTGCAATTCGAGCAGACCGATTTCAATAAACGGGTCATGGACGCCGAACAGCAAGTTGAATCGGCCAAGGCCGATATGGAAAAAACGCAAGCAACCCATAAAGCTGAAATTTCCGGGCTCGAAGCAGATATAAAAAATACGGAAGCCAACCTGCGGCTTGCAGAACTCAAAGTCGAACGCATGGCCTTTGAAGCCACTATACAGAAGGAAGAGGCCGGGATCGAGGCCCGGAAAGCCGGGCTAAGCAAAGAACAGGCCCTAGAAAAACTTGAGTCGCAAAAGATTATCAACGGCGCCGAGGTTAAAAAACGCCAACTCGAAATTGAGCGCAAAGAACGCGAGTTGGTCAAAGCCCGCAAGGAGTTTGAGAGTACGACGATTAACGCTGAGAAACCCGGGCTAGTCGTCTATGGCAAGGTCTGGAAGGGTGAACGCCCCGAGAAGATCCGCGTCGGCGATGAGGTCTGGGGCGGCGTCAACGTTATTTCCCTGCCCGACCTCTCCCATATGCAGGTCAAAACTTATGTTAACGAGGTCGACGTCGACAAACTCGACACCGGCCAAGTCGCCACCATAAAGCTCGACGCGCTGCCCGAGCCGAATTTTACCGGCAGGATTAAGAGTATTGCCTCGTTAGGTCGCGAAAAAGAAGGCGTCAAAAACGTCAAAGTCTTCGACGTGGTCCTGGAGATCGAAGAAAAAGATGACCGACTCAAACCCGGTATGTCCGCCACTTCCGAAGTCATTATCGAGACCATCCCACCCAAACCCGAGGCCAGGCCGGACTCCATACAACCTGTGGCAACCGACGAGGTCGTGAGCGAGACACCCCCGATGCCCCTCTATATCCCGCTCGACGCCATTTTCGAGAAGGACGGCCGCACGCTCGTTTACCTCATCGTCGACGGGCAAGCAGAAGAACGCGAGATTACCCTCGGCAAGAAAAACGAGGATTTTGTCGTCGTCGAAGAGGGTTTGAGCCCTGACGACCGCATCGCCCTACGCGACCCCACGCAAGCTGCTGACGCCATCGGCGGAATGGAAGCAGCCGAAGAGTCAGCTTCACCAAAGGTGCAATAAACCTTGGATCTGCGCGAAACAGTTTCCCTTAGTCTGATCGGCCTGCTCTCTCACAAGCTGCGGACCTTGTTGACGATGCTCGGTATCATCTTCGGCGTGGCCGCGGTAATCGCCATGCTCTCCATCGGCGAGGGCGCCAAACAAGAATCGCTCGAACAGATCCGCCAAATGGGCATCAGCAATATCATAGTACAACACTGGGACAAAGAAGATGACCAAGAAGATTCAGCCGACGCCGACCAGAACAAATCCCAAGGACTGACTTGGGATGACGCCCGTTCCATCGAACGCATATGCCTTCTGGCAGAATACGTGACCCCGCAACGGGAACTAAAAATAAAAGCCCAGACCGACGGCAATACCTTCCGCACCATGGCCGTCGGCACTACGGCCGACTATCTCACCGTGCTCGACGCGCAAATGGGCAGCGGGGTGTATTTCTCGCAGGAGGACCTGCGTGAATCAAAACGGGTCTGCGTACTCGGCGCCGATGCCAAGCGAGCCCTGTTCTTCTTTGACGACCCGCTCGGCGGTAGGGTCAAAATCCGCAACCAGTGGTTCACGGTTATCGGGGTATTGGCAGATAAGGGCGCAGCCGGCGGCAAGATCGGCGGCGTACTCGAAGTGCGTAATACCGACGAGGATATCTATATACCGCTGACAACGATACTTTCCCGCTTCCACTGGGAACCAGCTGACGCCGAATTGAGTCAGATCACGGTCAAAATATCCGCTTCTAAGCAATTGCAGGAAGCCGCGGCCATTGTCCGCACCATTCTCAACCGCCGCCACCGCGGTGTCGAGGATTTCAAGATCGCCATCCCCGAGGAATTGCTGCGCCAAAGCCAGAAAACCCAACAGATCTTCAATATTGTTATGGGCTGCATCGCCGGGATCTCTCTGGTGGTCGGTGGCATCGGCATTATGAATATCATGCTCGCCTCCGTGCTCGAACGCACGCGGGAAATCGGGATCCGCAGGGCCCTCGGAGCCCGCCGCCACGACATTCTCTCGCAATTCTTGGTCGAGTCGCTGCTGGTCAGCCTGCTTGGTGGTTTAATCGGCGTGATTCTGGGTTACGCCGTGCCGGAAATCATCACGCTCTACGCAGGTTGGCGCACTATAGTGCAACCTTGGACCATCGCCCTGGCTTTAGGGGTCTCGGCCTCGGTCGGCATCGGCTTCGGCATTTACCCCGCCCGCCAAGCCGCGCTGCTCAACCCCATTGACGCGTTGCGCTATGAATAATCGCTCAAACGATTTGCGCCAGGATATATTCCCGGCCGCGCCGTTCCTGCTGATAGGCCAACGGATGCTGCAGATAGCGCACCCCATCCACGGTTTCGTCCCAAGGGATATGGCTGTGCCCAAAGACATGTACCTCCGCCCAGAATTCGGCGAACAATTCTCGTTGAGCCCAACAAAAAAATATCCGGTTCGGCCATGGCTGGAGGCCAGCGGTAATAACGATAATCGCCCCAACCTCTCAAGCTGGCGGCGTCGCCTCGGTCATCGGTGTAAAAGCGAACGCAGTACCAGGAAAATGGCGGTACGATCGACCATTCGCCAAAAAGGCGCATGCGGGTATGGACACCCATTTTTGGGCACACAGCAATAACCCGTCAAAATTAGCCAGCGAATCACCGGGCTCACCGTGGACCCACAACTCGTGATTACCAGAACAAAAAACACGCGTGGAACCGCTCCTGTAGGAATCGGAGGGTTACCTCGACCTGTTCAATCTTAAGCGCAATATCCCCCGCGATGATCAGCGCGTCGTCCCGATAATCATATGCGGACAAGCTCTCAAGCCAGTTCCAGTGCGCCAAGAAGTCCGTGTGCAGGTCCGAAGTAGCGAATATCCGCATGAGTTTTGACGGCGACCTTCCAGTTGACTTAATTACGGATATACACTTCGGCTACCGCACTGCCCAACACAAGGACCCCACATGATTCGTTTTAAGATGAAACAAATCGAACAAATGCTCGAAGACCGCAAACCCGAAATCAACCTTACGACCTACCAACATATAAAAAAGAACATCGATCGAGGTGCCGAGGGCATGGATCCCTATACCCTATCTAATCTCTGCCGTGATCTCAAATGCCTTCCTACCGATATTATCGAATATCGATAGTATACCCGTCTCCATCAGGTTATCGCAACTCGTAAACCACTTCGAGCCGCACGATCGCGCTTTGCTGCCCGGGTTTGATCACCCCACCCCCCGATTCCATCGTCAGCATCCTCGCCATCGGTCTCCCCCGCCGTCCTATGCGATTCGAAAAACCTCGCCCAATTTTCTTCCGTGCAGCCGTGCCAATTCCTCGGCTTTGGCTCGCGCCTTTCCTGCAGCTTTTGCCCGCGCTTGGACTGCCAACGCCTCGACATCCGAAACCACCGTTTCAACCACCCAGATCTGATTCGCTCCAGCGCGCACGACTTCCTCCAGTACCGAATCGAGCTGTTCAAAATCGCTTAATTCGACCAGCAACATATTCGACACCCATTACCAACCCTCATGCCCCTCGACTTTAGGTCTTGGTGTTTCGTAGTGAATAGGAAAATTACTAGTCGCCATATCCTGTTCTTCGACCCCCAGATCAGAAAGGGCTTGCAGTATCTTCTGCATCGAAGAACGGTTAGCCCCCGCCGACGACTGAAATTGTGTGTTCAATCCTCTCGCCGGCATGCGCGCCCAACGATATAACCGCTGTGAGCGCAGCGGTCATCAAGAAATATTCCATTTGCATTGGCATGATCCAACCTTTCGTCTTCACGACTTGCACGGGTCCTGAATTGACCATACACTAGGATGTGCCCAAAAAAGCGAGTCCGCATTCCCCAAAGTAAGAGAAAGGCGTATGTTCGCATTGGTTTTTCTCGGTTTGCTCGGCTCGGTTTACGGCTATTCGGGCTGGCGTCTCATCCCCTACCTGCCTCGCCTCTGGAGTCTGGGTACATTGCTAATTTTGGGGCTCTTGTTGCTCTCACCTTTGATATTGTTCCGCCTGCGATCCCGACCGGGCATAACCTGGCTCGCCGCCCCCTTATCCTGGATCGCGTATGGGGCGATGGGTTTTTTCGTAGTCAGCACTTCATTACTGCTCTTGCGAGACCTGTTGGGCTTGGCCCTAATCCAACTCAACCTGCTCGACCCGGCGACCGGGCCTTTTATTGACCTACTGACTTTTGCATTGGCCATGGCGGTCACCGGCTGGGGAGCTTTCCAGGCAAGGCGCACCCCCTCCGTGGTCGAGGTTGAAGTCCCTATTGCAGAGTTGCCCTCGCCCATGTATGGGTTGCGCATCATACAGATCAGCGATCTGCACGTCGGCCCAACCATCAAGAGGCCCTTCGTGCGCAAAGTCGTCGATCGCATCAAGACCCTGCAAGCCGACCTTATCGTCTTCACCGGCGATTTGGCCGATGGCACGACCGAACAACTCGGACCCGACGTAGGCCCCCTAGCCGAGTTAGAGGCCCCACTTGGAGTTTATTTTATTACCGGCAACCACGAATATTATTCGGGCGTGGAAGCCTGGACAGATCAAGCCCGCCACCTCGGTTTCGACGTGTTGCTCAACGAAGGCCGGCTCCTCGAATACGGAAAGGGCCAAGTCGGCTTAGTGGGAATAACCGACTACGGCGCCAATGAAATCAAACCCGAGCACACCTCGGACCCAGGCAAAGCCTTTGCGACCATAGGCGCGGCCGACTTGCGGATCCTGCTGGCACACCAACCGCGCAGTATCGAGGCCGGCCACCAGGCCGGATGCCATTTGCAACTATCGGGGCACACCCACGGTGGGCAGTTCGTGCCTTGGAAATACCTCATCCCATTACAACAGCCCTTCGTAGCCGGTTTGCACAAATATCGCGAAAGCTGGATCT
>Ga0315339_1000600_pt1 | contig 42148 bp, 38 predicted proteins | sample ASW17metaG_FD_204514 | JGI IMG/M metagenome (GOLD analysis project Ga0315339, IMG submission 204514) | Ammonia-oxidizing marine archaeal communities from Pacific Ocean, United States - ASW #17 | ecosystem: Environmental > Aquatic > Marine > Oceanic | place: USA: California | collected 2016-12-05 | reverse complement strand
AACGCCTTGATCAGACCCGATCTGAAGGCCGTACCGGCGAAGATAGGAGGATCCAACCTGAAAGCGGTGCGAAGACCGTTGCAGCGCAGCCGCGACTCGGCTATGCTGGCCTTGCCGGGATGGCCAACATGGAAATTCTGGCTGGTATCGTTTCTTCACAGCGACTCTTCTTTTTCGTTAAAACGAATCAGTCAACCCGAGCCTATCGACTCGGGCCGGAAAGTCGCTACTTTCTATGGCCTATCGGACATCCTCGGTGCTTCATGCACCAATGCCGTGGGACACTGCTATTGAAACATCTGAGCCTCCCTAAAATGGCTAGCTAATAATGGACCTAAAGTAACCAGGAGCTTGTGCTATCCTGGTTACGTCAGGTTGTGAGGACAGTCGGGTAAAATGCCGCCATAGTTTATTGGGGCTAAAAGGGCGGTAGTGTGCGAAGATCCTCTAGAGTTGGCCCGATGAGCTTCTGGGCCCTCCGATCAACCACCAAACGTGAAGCATCCACGGAGCTCGAATCTAACTCTGGGACAGTGTGCCACGGGTACGGGCCACGATGGCATGGAAGGTCAGAGCTATACTTGGTGTTTTCCCGCTTGTTGCGCTTCATATACCGCTGCGATCTCGACCAGAGCGAGCGCTCGTACAGGGTTAGAGTCATCAATCAAGCCGAACCAGCACTCGTTCATGCAAGTAGTTCCAAGCGGGCCGGCCGTCGAGTCGATTTACCAAGAGCAGAGGTTGGTTCTGTCGATAGCGCGCAACTATAAGCACTGGTACGCTCTTCACGTCCGCTCGAATCAAGAACGAAGAGTCGAGACGATCTTAGGCACGAAGGGTTACAACACATTCCTCCCGCTGTACAGATCGACTCGAAAGTGGTCGGATCGCTCCAAGGTCATCCATGAGCCGCTTTTCCCGGGATATGTGTTCTGCGAATTCGATGTGACCCAGCGCGCGCCGATCGTAACCATTGAAAACGTCATTCGGGTGGTGGGGTTCGGTCCAGGGCCGACCCCGGTCGACGCAAGCGAGCTGGAGCAAGTGCGTACGGCGATGGAGTCAGGCATGTCGTTGATGCCCTGGCGCCACTTTGAGAGAGGGCAACTGGTGCAGGTACAAGAGGGCCCCCTCGCAGGCGTCAAGGGCGTTTTTATTGAGCGTCGTGGCGTCAGCCGGGTCGTGCTGACCTTGACGTTAATACAACGGTCAATGGCGGTCGAACTCGACGGTTGCGGAGTCACCCCAATCAGCCCAATCCTGAAACGGGGGGCAGCGTCGTGAAAACGAAGCACTCGATTGATTCGCCAGCGGAGTGTCGCTCGCAGTACGCTGCCGTATGGAGCGCGAGTTCAGAGTACTGCTAATCGGCAGCCTCTGGAAACTTCTCGGCAAGGACTAGGGACTCTAGTTTGGATAGTCGATCCTGTGGCACCACGGATGATACGTGTCTCGCTACCGTAGAGCCGAAGGTGTATGACGAGCGCCCAGCCTTAGGTTGGTTGAGCGAAGAATGCTATGCGGCCGACCTCTTGCATCGTCTGAGTAATCGCCACTACCTCGATTGCCCAACAGCATTCAGTTCTCACCGCTTCACAAGCGAGACGTCGTCAATCCAGACTGTCCCGTCGATCTTGCTGTCGAACTTTCGAGACTGCCGGCGGAAAGCTTGGATCTCGAGGAGGCGGGTTTGACGAGGGACCGTGAATGTGGTCTCGACAGCCGTCCAGTCGGCAGTGCCCACAGTGGGCGCTGTCTCAACGTTGAGAGACGAGGTTCGGTCTACCGCAAAGATGCGGAAGCCAACTCCCTGATCGGTGGTAACTCCGTCGGTTCGGACCTGAGCCCGAAAGTGATGTCTTCCTGGCTCCACAACCACCCTCTGCGTGAGGTGATGGTAGTCCACGTTTTCCGTGCCGTTGAATCGGATCCTCAGCGACCAGGAGCCCGTCTGGAAGACGTCAGGCTCGCGCGTTGTCTCAAACTGATTGGAGGCTCGAATCACCCAGTCGAGCGCAGTTCCGAGAGGTTCGTATTCGAAGCCGGGGTTCAAGAGAAGATTGCCCTCGATCTGTCTGCGCTCTCCACGGGATCGAAAGTAGGCAGCGAGCGTGTCGAGGGCAGCGTTGTAGTGCTTGATGCGAAGCAAGAAGTCCAGGTAGGGGCTCAATAAACGATCATTCGTCAAGGAAATGGCGGACATCCAGTCCCATGCCTGGGTCAAATCCGTGGGCTCACCTCGGTTGAGAAGGTACTGGAAGTACGAGCGAACTACCTCTAGCTCTCGCGGCATGCCGAATTCCAAGACGTCAGAGGTGTCAGTGTCCATTCGGTTGTGAAGACTGAAGATGAGTTGATCGTATTCCCGGGTGATCCGTAGAATGCGTTCCAGCAGTTGCAGAGCCGCCACTTGTTCGTTGATCCGGTAGTAGAAATGCGCCGCTCGCAGCAGAATCGGAGGAGAATGGGGCCCCAGCGCGATCGCGCGATCGTGGCAATATCTGGCCCTCTCCTCATCGCCCGCCTGAATGAGCGCGTCGCCTAGATCAGCCCAACGGAAAGGCGAGGCTGGGTCGCGTCGAAGCAGTTCTTCGTACGCCGATACGGCCCGTTCAATGGATTCTGGATCCCCCCGCCACGAGTGCTGTTGGGCCCACTCAACCAAGCGCTCATTCGCGCAGAGGTAAAAGTAGCGACACAGGAGCTGTTCGACCGCCTGGTTGTCCGCAAACCAGGTGTGAAAGGCGAGAGCAGCCGACGAGTACAGGACTAATATGCAGCCCAGCGCGATCGAGACCGGCTTCAGAGACATGAAAACATTGTGACGGCTCGCTGGGCGCTCCGCCGTTCCGAACCCTTGGCACCGCAGGTAACGGGAGCACACTAGAGTACGCCAGTTCTATCGACGCCCGCAACAAGTGCCCCACGCGCCCGTTCGCCGGCCACCGTGAAGGCTATCAATTCCTGCTCAAACTTCCGCGGGATTGCAAAACGACTCGATGGGGAAACGATGATGTGGAACCCTCTCATAAAGCTATTCTGTCCTACCCTCGCATTGCTCCTAGTGCCTTCCGGGTTGGCTGCCCAGCAGCAGCCCACCGGGATTGTCTCCCAGTCGGCACTTGCCGCAGCGACGATCCGACAGGACCCTAGCGCTGAGCCCAGCCAGCCACAGTTGCAGCCCCAACAACCCGAAGATCCCCTCCGCACCACCTACGTTCTGGGGCCGGATGACCAACTCACTATCTGGGTACTGGAGGCGGACGAACTCTCAACCGACCCGATCCGGGTCGGCCCGGACGGCTACATGAATCTGCCAATGGTCGGACGGTTTCGGGCAGCCGGCCTCACTGTCGAGCAACTCGAAGCTGAACTCACCCACCGTCTTAAGACCTACGTCCATGAGCCGAACGTAGCCGTCAGTATCACGGAGTTCCGGAGCCAGCCGGTCTCGATCATTGGTGCCGTGAATAGCCCTGGCGTTCATCCGTTGGCGGGTCAGAAAACTCTGATCGAAGTGCTCGCGCTAGCCGGAGGGCATCGCGACGATGCCGGTCACAGTATCAAAATCACCCGCCGGCTCAAATGGGGGCGCATTCCCTTGGCGACCGCCAAGGACGATTCCACGGGCCAGTTCAGCGTCGCCGAGGTGAACCTAGAGGACGTCATGAAGGCCAGGAATCCCGAAGAGAACGTTTTTATCAAGCCGCACGATGTCATCTCGGTTCCCCGTGCAGAAATGATTTATGTCATCGGAGCGGTAGCACGATCCGGTGGTTTTGTCCTGCGCGAGCGCGAAAGCATCTCGGTGCTGCGGGCACTCGCGCTAGCCGGCGGCCTCGCCCGCTTCGCATCGCCGAAAATCGCGAAGATTCTTCGTCCCGAGCAAGGGGCTGCCCAACGCACCGAAATCCCCATTGATCTCAAAACCATCCTGTCAAGCAAGTCGTCCGACGTCCCGCTTCAACGAGATGACATTCTTTTCGTGCCCAGAAGCGGAAGCAAGGCCATGGCGGCGCGGGCCGCCGAGGCAGTGGTGAGTGCTGGAACGGGCATTGCCATCTGGCGCGGTGGGGCTTTGGGTCGCTAGGCTGGCATTGGAGTGGCCATGCAAGGTCAGCCAGAGTTGCCGGCCCACTAAGGTCGAGAGATGCGAGAGATGACCGTGCGAAACGACGGCGGGGAACCGTCCCCACCCGCATGAAACACGTAGAGCCAGTCGAGGTGGGCTTCCTCGGCGAGTCGTCAGACCATGATAGTGCAAACTTCAGGCCAGTGCTAGTTCCGGAGGAATCTCAATGAAACAACCGCCTGAACTTCCCAGTGGTGATGGAAACCAAGAACTCGCGCCTAGCGACCGGCGCGCTCGAGGCTACCCCTCCCGGCTCAGGTACGCCGACGCCTACGAGTCGGACCTTGCCGACGACGCCACGGGTGGAAACCTGCTTTATTACTGGCATGTCATCCGGCGGCGCAAGGGCACAATCATTCTGTTCATTGTTTTGGGGACCCTGTTAGGGCTTTTGATCAGCCTGCCACAGACACCGATCTACCAGGCCAGCGCTTCGATCGAGATTCAGGGCATCAATGAGAACTTCATGAATCTTGGAGAAGTGAGTCCCACAATACAGGGAGGCTCCCGCTATTCTCAGTCCGACCTCGATACACACGTCGAAATCCTGCAGAGCCGCATTCTTCTCAAGAAAGTGACAGATAAACTTGAGCTTCAAGAGAAGCCGGAGGTGCTCTTTGGAGCGGGAAGGCTTGCTGCTTGGAGAAAGGCGCTCGGGCTTTCTCCGCAGACGCCGGAGTCGGCCTACAAGCAGGCCCTCGCGATGGCGGCGAGGGACCTGAGCGCGCACGTGCAGCGGGGTACGCGAATTATCGAGATCCGTGCCGATTCCACCGATCGGCGCATGGCGGCAGACTTTGTGAACTCTCTCGCGGACGAGTACGTCCGGCACAGTCTCGAAACTCGATGGCAGGCTACGCAACGCACCGGCGACTGGCTAAGCCGTCAGTTGGAGGATCTGCGGATCAAACTCGAGAAAGCTGAGGAGAAGCTGCAACGCTACGCCCGCGGGAGCGGGCTGATGTTCACATCGGGGCACCAGAGCGTCGCGGAAGAAAGGCTGCGCCAGCTTCAGGCCGGGTTATCCCAGGCGCAAGCGAATCGTATAGCCCAGCAGTCACGCTACGAAATGGCCCGAGCGAGCCCCCAGGATTCTCTGCCTGAGATCCTAGATGCTGATAACCTCGGACGACACCAAATGACTTTGGCCGAGCTTCGCCGGCAATTGGCGGAGTTGGGGTCGACATACACGCCGGCTCACCCAAAGATCAAGAGGGTGCAGGCTCAAATAGAAGAGATCCAAACGACGATCGGACGTGAGACCAACAAGATTCTAGCGCGCATTGGCAACGAATACGAAACCGCCTTGAGGAGAGAAAAGCTGCTCGCTGCTGATTACGCGAATCAGGCCCGGCTGGTTTCCGATCAGAGCGAGAAATCCATTCAGTACAATATCTTGAAGAAAGAGGTCGAAGCCAACCGGCAGCTCCATGACGGTTTGCTGCAAAAAGTGAAGGAAGCCGGGGTCGCCTCGGCTATGAATGCGACCAACATTCAACCAGTCGATCCGGCAATTGTGCCCGAATTTCCCTATAGGCCGAATCACTTCTTGAATTCGGCGCTGGGACTTCTGGGGGGACTCTTCCTGGGCACTGTTTTCGTCCTGGTACGAGAAAATACAGATCGCACTTTGAAGCAGCCTGGCGACACTTCCTTGTACCTGGATGCTCCAGAGCTGGGTGTGATTCCTTCTCGTGCTGCCGATTCAGCCTCCGCGGCGCCCCGGCGAAGAAAGAAAGTTTCGATCAAGCTCCAGCTGGGGAACGGTAGTCCCCGGCAGCAGACCACCTCAAACGAGGGATCTCTGCAGCCGGACAAAGTATCTTCACTGGATTCCACCGAGCTTGTCACCTTGCAAAGAAAGCCTTCGTTGCAAGCGGAATGCTTCCGGGCGACCCTGACCTCGATTCTTTTTGCCACGCGAAACGGAGACAGGCCTAGCGTCATTGTGGTTACGAGTCCGTTGCCTGGGGAAGGGAAAACAACTGTCACAAGTAATCTTGCCATTGCATTGGCAGAGATCAACCGCCGCGTGCTGATAATTGACGCCGACATGCGCAAGCCTCGGGTGCACGATATTTTTGATATCCCGAACACCTGGGGTCTGAGTGATCTGCTTGCAGGCAGAAACTCGCTCAACGATTGTCCCCCTGAAGCATTCGCCCGAGAGACGGATATAACAGACTTATGCGTTTTGCCCAGCGGGCCGGGTACCCACAGCATCTCGAACCTGCTGCACTCACCTCGTACGCAGGAACTGCTCGAACGGGCTCGAAAAGAATTCGACACTGTCTTGATCGACACTCCGCCGATGATGCAGATTGCCGACGCTCGTGTGCTGGGCAAGATAGCCGATGCGGTGATTCTCGTCGTGCGGGCGAGACAGACGACCAGAGACGCCGCCAAGACCGCTGTTGCTCGTTTTGACGAAGACGGCACCCCCGTATTGGGAACGGTCCTTAACGACTGGAACCCGAGTGCAAGCGGCTACGGTTATTACGACGACTACTCCGCCTACGAGAAGTATTATTCCAAAACGGACCGAACGCAGGATAGCTGAGGGCGTTCGGGGCGGTTCTTCGCTGCCGCCAACACGTGACGAGAGCAATCCTTGAAAAGAGCGTCCCGACTAAGTACCTGACTGTGTACGGTTCTTTCGCTGTGGCATCTGTAGCCGTGTTCTCAAGTCTCACCCTATGAAAATCACACTGATTTGCCCGGTCTTCCCGCCTGAGCCGGCTCCAAGTGGGGTGATGACCTCCCAATTGGGCAGCCGTTTGGGAGAGGACGGACACCGAGTCAATCTCGTGGTCTCATTTCCAAGTCGGCCGCGAGGAAGGCTGTACGAAGGCTACAAGCGATGCCTAGGGCGAGTTGAGAAGCAGGGGCGCATGCAGGTGATACGGTCTCCTAGCTGGCTGATTGGCGCCCGCCGCCGCTATTGGAGCCGTGTGTTGGAGAACGTAACTTTCGGCATCTCCTCCACCTTCAACGCCTGGCGGGCAGGGCGCCCGGATGTGCTGATAGTAGAAACATGGCCTCTGTTCGCAGTTCAGCTTGGCATGTGGCTAGGCCGCTGGTGGCGAGTCCCCGTGTTGTATTACGTACAGGATGTTTACCCCGAGGTGATGGAGGATGCAGGGATCCTTCGTCCGGGCGGCATTTGGTCCCGCTGGCTCCGGGCCTGGGACCGCAGTCTCTGTCTTCAGAGCTACAAAGTTGTTGTCATCTCCGATAGCATGCGCGATCTGCTCCGCCAAAATCGCCGTCTGCCAACAGAGCGAATCGCTGTCATCCCCAATTGGGTGGATCCTAAGGAACTTGTCCCGCAGGATCGGAACAATGCTTGGAGACGAGAAATGGACATTGACCCGCGATTGTTTGTCGCTATGTTCGCTGGGACCATGGGAACCGTCAGCGGAGCCGATGTGTTGATCGAGGTCGCCAAGCAGTTGCACCAACGCCCTGACATCCTGATCCTCTGCGTTGGCGAAGGAGTACTTAAGGATTCGATGATCGCGGAAGCGCGCCGGGCCAAGCTTACCAACATTAGATTCGAGCCCTTCCAACCTCGCGAGCGACTTTCGGAGGTCCAAGCGTCAGCCGACGCAATGTTACTCACTGTCCGAAAGGACTTTCGGGATGGTAGTGTCCCTTCCAAGCTCATCAGCTACATGGCGGCAGGGCGTCCGATCGTCTGTGCGGCTCCGCAGCGCTCGGGGGTTGTCAAGAGCGTAGAGGCCGCACAGGCCGGAATTCCTATCCCGCCTGCCGACTCGACAGCGATTTCCAGGGCGATCGAGCATTTAGCGGGCCGGCCCGACGAGGCGCAGCGAATGGGGAGGAACGCTCGTGACTACTTCGAAAAGAATCTGACACTCGACCGAGCCTATGGGAAGTTCACCGAACTTTTTCATGAAGCCGTTCGACCATGGAAGAAGCCAGAGCCACACCAGCTTACGGTTGAAGTGGAAAGACACAGATACTAATGCTTATTCTGGGGATTAATTCCTTTCATCCTGACGCCTCGGCAGCTCTTGTTTGCGATGGCAAGTTGGTTGCGGCCATTGCCGAAGAGCGGCTCAACCGGCGGAAACACTATGCTGGCTTTCCCATTAAGGCAGTCCATGAGTGTTTGCGCCTGGCCGGGGCTGACGTCCGCGATGTCGAGCATCTTGCCATCGCCCGAAATCCCGGCGCCAATCGAAGTGCGAAGATCAAATACCTTCTCTCTAACCTGCCAAGGACTGTCGGTCCCGCTGTAAAACAGATCAAGAACCGCGCAAAGGTGGAAGCCGCCGACGCCCACATAGCCAGGAGCTTCGGCATCGCCCGATCCTCACTCAAGTGGAAAGTCCACTTTGTCGAGCATCATCTGGCCCATGTCGCCAGTAGCTATCTCGTTTCTGGCTTTGACAGTGCCGCAGGTTTTTCGATTGACGGCTCTGGCGACTTCGCGACTTGCATGTTCTGCCGGTGTGAGGGCAACCAAATCGAGATCCTCGATCGCGTGTTATTGCCGCATTCGCTCGGCGTATTCTATACGGCCGTTTGCCAGTTCATCGGATACGACCGGTACGGGGACGAGGGAAAGGTCATGGGCTTGGCGCCCTACGGCAAGGACGTCTATCGCGATGCAATGGCCGCTCTGATCCGCACCCGAGCACGAGGCCGTTACCAGCTCGACCTGAGCTACTTCACTCATCACCGCCAGACCGAAGAAATCCAGATCGACGAGAAAGGAAACATTGTCCTTCCAATACTCTATTCCGTCAAGATGGAAGAACTTCTTGGTGCGCCACGTCGAAACGGAGCCGAGCTCACCCAACGTGATATGAACCTCGCCGCGAGCATGCAAAGCCGCTTCGAGGACGTATACTTCCACTGTTTGAACCACCTGCACCGGCTGTACCCCTCTGAGCAACTGAGTTTAGCGGGCGGCTGTGCACTCAACAGTGTTGCCAACGGCAAGATTTTCGACAAAACGCCGTTCCAGACAACTTATATCCACTCGGCGGCGGCGGATGATGGAACTGCACTCGGCGCGGCCTTCTACGTTTGCAACTGTGTCTTGGGGCGCCCTCGGCACTGGACGATGCGCGACGCCTCAATAGGCCCGGCCTGGTCTGAAGCCGAGATTGTGGCCGCACTTCGAGAAGCACGTGTCCCTTTCAGCCGGTTGGAGCAAGATCGCCTGATTGAGCAAACAGCGGAAGCCCTCGAGGACGGGCTGGTAGTTGGCTGGTTCCAGGGGCGCATGGAGTGGGGCCCGCGGGCACTCGGGTGCCGCTCCATTCTGGCTCATCCGGGGCGCAGCGATATGAAGGACATTCTCAATGCCCGCGTCAAGCACCGCGAGTGGTTTCGGCCCTTCGCGCCTTCTGTTCTCGTCGAGCGGGTAGACGACTATTTTGAGCGCCAAGAGCCCTCGCCCTTCATGTCGCATGTCTACCGAATTCGCCCCGAGAAGCGTGATGAACTCTGTGCTGTGAACCACGTGGACAACACCGGCCGGCTGCAGACCGTCGCACGCGAGGAAAACGCCCTCTATTACGATCTGATTCGTGCGTTTGGAGACAGGACCGGCACACCGGTACTCCTCAATACTTCTTTCAATGAGAACGAGCCAATCGTCTGCCGTCCCAAAGAAGCGATCGAATGTTTTCTGCGAACCCGCATGGATTTGCTGGCGATCGGACCGTTTTTGTGCAGGAAGGGCGCGGATCACCGAGGGCCTACACGGGTGGTGACTACTGTTTCGCGCCCGTCATCGATAGTTTGACCTTGCTTCGCAAGCCGCCTTACTTTGAAATGGTGCGCCCACTGAGATTCCTAGCACGCACACTCGCATGGGGGGAAAGGTTCACCGTTGCGTCCGAAAATTTAGGGACTGTCAATGCCTTCCGCATCCTCGTCAGGTGGCGTCACTCCCGAGATCAGCATTGCATCCGCGCAAGAAAGTTTGGTTCAGTCGTCTACTTTCGCGGCGCGTTGGACATCGGTGCAATGAGCCACTTTTGGAAGCCTGATAAGTGACTGTATTGAGGGACTACATCGACTCATGCGGTCTGAGTATCCTCACCCTTTGAATCTTGGCCAGGACTGCATGATAACAATCAACGAACTCGTCGACATCGTGGCTGGAATAGCTGGCAAGAAGATCAAGAAGAAACATGATCTGACAAAACCACAGGGTGTACGTGGCAGAAATAGCGACAACACGCGGCTCCGCGAAGTTCTACAATGGCAACCGTCGGTGCCGCTCGAGGAAGGACTCAAAGAGACGTATTCTTGGATCACCAACCAACTCATTAAGTCAGGCCGCCTACCCTTCAGCGATACATTAGCTGCTGGGGCTGCTGTGGGGCCGCTTTGAGTTACCTCGCCGCATAACGCCCCATCGTCACACATCTGCAACTGTGGTTTAGAGGTCGTGTTCGGTCGGACATTGTGCACCAGGCAGGGCAGCCCCTTCTCGGCTGTGTACAGACTTCCGTTGTACCTCCATGACCATGAAGGCTTTGTCGAATCAAGATACGGCCGGAGACAATATGGCAGGTCATGGGGGAAGGTGCATCCTCTGCTTGTCACACCTAAGTTTGCGGTTTGGTCGGCTCAGAAGTGCGGATTCCATGCGAAGTTGTACACAAGCCCATACGATGTGACATTGATCCGACAAGGCTGCTCTTCGCCAGACCTTGGGGGAGCGGAGCTTTTTCTGATAGCTCGCCGGCCTGCCCTGTGGTAATTGCTGGAAACCTAAGATGAAGCTTGTTGTTGAAAAATCGAGGCAGAGTCTAGTGTCGCCGTGATGGCCAACGTTAGCCAAGGCGTATCACGGGATCTGGGTGGACGGGTGTTTCTAGGAACATCTGCCAACGCGCTCGGGTTGATTCTGACCTTCGGCCAGCACATCGTACTCCTTCCGTTGTTCCTCGTTTATTGGGGAACTGAGCTATATGGTGACTGGCTGGTGCTGACCGCTGTAGTGGGCTCTCTCTCTCTGTTGGATGGCGGGTTCCTGAGATACATCGTTAACCGGATGAACGCCACTTGGGTGGTGGGCGATCGGAAGGCATTTCACGAGTTGCTGCACACCGGACTCGCGCTATATTTGGGTGTCGTGGGTGTTGGTGCTGCCTTGGTTGGGCTGCTGGCATGGTTGACCCCGTGGCCTCATTTCCTTGGCCTGACGGTTGCCAGTCGAGCGATTAGTGCCGGCACTGTGACCCTGGCCGGACTTACTCTGCTGGTTGCGATTCCTGGGGGACTTGTTGGGGGCGTCTATCGATGTATGGGGGAGTACGCTCGGGGTGTTTCGCTGAGCAATCTGGTGCGTTTGTTACACATCATCGTGACTGCGGTTGCCCTTTGGGCCGGGGCCGGATTGCTGACAATTGCCTTCCTGATGTTGCTTTCGCCAATCATTATGACTTCTCTCGCCTTTGCAGACATTGGGCGTCGACACCCGGAAGTTTGCTTCGGTACGGCCCGCGCTTCACGCTCCGTCCTGCGAGAATCTATCCGGCCCAGCTTGTATTTTCTCCTCCTTCCAATGAGCCATGCTCTCTGGGTGCAAGGTACGCTGGTTGCCATTTCGTCCCTGATGGGTTCTAGTGTTCTGGTCTTGTACACGACTACGCGCACCATGTTTACGTTCGTGAGTCAGGCGCGGAGTCAGGTCATTAACGCCATTTGGCCTGAGATTACAAAGCTATTTGCGACCGGGGATCTGGTCAGACTCCGGCGCCTTCATCGCTTGACTTCCTTTCTATCCGTCATTGGGAGTGGTTTGGCGTGTGGCTACCTCCTTCTTTTCGGCTCTCAAATTCTGGACTTATGGACCGTAGGACGTGTGCGCGCCGATCTTCCTCTCCTTTGCCTGTTTGTGGCTTACGTGTTAATTGGGAGCATGTGGCAGGTATCACAAACCATCCTGCTAGCCACGAACCGCCATAAGTATGTTTCACTTCGATGCCTGAGCAGCGCTGTGAGCGTAGTCCTATTGTCATTGCTGTTGATTCCAGTCATTGGTGTTCGTGGGGCAGCTGTCGCTCTCGTTCTGGGTGACGCTGCCTTCTTGTCAATTGCCGTACTCAAGCAGAGCTGCAGTCTAATTGAGGAGAACTATAGATTGCTCCTCGCCGAGCTTTGCTGGCGCGGGTTCGTCGGATTCGGAGTTGGCTTGACAATTGCGTACGTCTCTCTTCAGTTAATAGGGAAAGGGTCGACCTCGCAATTGCTCACTGCGACGGTGCTGTGCGGCCCGCTCATGTCAGCAGCTTTTGTCATGTGCCTTGGTCGACCGGAGCGAGAACTCATCTTTCGCGCACTCAAAAGTCTCGTTCAAACCATGTCCTTGGTTCGGAATTCAGCTTGAGGTTCCGGAGACACCTGCGTACTGATCCCGGCTGCCCCCCCCATCCTAGGGCGACACTTGGCAGGCGTGAACTTTAGTAATTGGGCCGTAGCAAAACTCGGACCTGCTACATAGCGATCAAGATGCAGGATAGGTTGAGCGAGTCGTGAAGCCGACCAATTTTCCAGATCTTAGGATCCTTGCGAGCCATCCCGTGCAGTATCATGTACCGCTATTCAGGGCACTGGTGGCTACCACCTCTCAATAGATGTTGGATGCTACCACCACGGTTCAGCTGGCCGCATTTGCCAGATGTCGAATTCGGCAAAGAATTCCAATGGGACATGGATCTGTTGAGCGGGTACTCACATAGGTCCAGAACGGGCGAGGCGGGACGACGTCGGGATTCTCTGAGAGAAATTAGGGGATACAGTGATTGGCAACAGAGGCTTCAACTTAGCTGGAATCGTCGGCAAACTGGACGTCGATCCGGAGGATAAGTTTCAGTGGCTAGACCGGCGAGGACTCTGTCCAAGCGGGTACCAACAATAAAGATCTTATGATGGCGGTGATTCTTTGCGGGGGACGAGGAACCCGGATTCGGGAAGTGAGCCAGGTTCTTCCCAAACCGATGGTCCCGATTGGGGACAAGCCGATTTTGTGGCACATCATGAAAATCTACGCTGCGCATGGCATCAATGAGTTCGTCCTGCTGCTAGGGTACAAGGGCGATCTGATACGGGAGTTCTTTCTCAACTTCGCACTGCACACCATCGACGTCACGATCGACCTGGGCCGAACGGACAGCGAGCGATTGACCTTTCACGGCCCGCCCGCCGAGCCGTGGAAGGTGACCCTGGTGGATACGGGAGAGGCCGCCATGACAGGGGCCCGCTTGCGACGCGCCCGGCCGTTCCTTGAGGGCTGTGACATGTTCTGTGCAACCTATGGTGATGGGCTTGGAGACATCGATATAACGCGCTCGGTGGAATTCCATCGCTCCCACGGCAAGATTGCCACCCTCACCGGAGTGCGCCCGCCGGGTCGATTCGGTGCATTGAATGTGGACGAGACTCGGGTGCAGGCTTTCAACGAGAAGCCGCAGGTGAGCGGAGGGTTCATCAACGGCGGATTTTTCGTTTTCCAGCTGGAGTTCCTGGATGACTACCTCGATGATCGCGAAGACCTCATGCTGGAGCGGGAACCATTAGAGAAGTTGTCAAAAAGCGGAGAGTTGATGATGTTTGAACACAACGGGTTTTGGCAGCCGATGGACACGCCCCGCGAGTATCAACTCCTCAACGAGCTTTGGGAGCGGCGAGAAGCCCCGTGGAAAGTCTGGTAAGCGATGTTTGCTGATCTCTACCGCAACAAGCGCGTCTTTGTCACCGGCCATACGGGCTTCAAAGGCTCGTGGCTTTGCGAGTGGTTGCTAGAGCTTGGTGCGGAGGTGACGGGTTTCAGCCTTGGCGTCGGCGAAGAGCCGGATCACTTTGCCTCGCTCGGGCTTGAGGAACGCATGAGTCACGTGGTGGGTGATGTGCGGAACCGGGAGCGGCTCCGCGAGGCGATGTTGGAAGCAGCGCCGGATTTCGTCTTTCACCTTGCCGCACAAGCGCTGGTGCGTCTCTCGTACGAGCAGCCGGTCGAGACCATGGAGACCAACGTGATGGGGACCGTGAACGTTCTCGACGTGTTGCGCGAGTCCCGGCGTCTGGCAGTCGCGGTGGTGGTGACCTCTGACAAGTGCTACAAGAACCGGGAGGTGCTCTTCGGCTATCGGGAAGACGATCCGCTGGGCGGGCACGATCCCTACAGCGCCAGCAAGGGAGCCGCCGAGGTCGTCGCGAATGCGTATCGACGCTCTTACTTTATGAGCGACGACTCTCCGGTACGGATTGCGACCGCACGGGCGGGAAACGTGATTGGTGGCGGGGATTGGGCGAGAGATCGAATCGTGCCCGACTGCGTGAACAACCTGAGCGAGGGGAGGGCGATCAAGGTAAGGAACCCCACCGCGACCCGGCCATGGCAACATGTGCTGGAGCCGTTGAGCGGGTATCTTTGGCTGGCAGCGGTTCTGACCGGGAAGGTTCAGCTGCCGCTTGTCGCAGAGGGGCGAGGGGCGAGTGGATCGTTCAACTTTGGCCCTTGGCCGGAGGCGAACCGGCCAGTGCGGGATCTGGTGGAAGAAATTCTGAAACATTGGCCTGGCGAGTGGAAGGATGCGAGCGAACCAGGACCAGTCCATGAAGCGTCTTTACTCAGCCTTGCGATTGACAAGGCGCACCATATCCTGGAGTGGCATCCTGTGTGGGGGTTTGACCGTACAGTGGAAGCGACGGCGACCTGGTATCGGAGCGTCTGCCAGAGTGGCCCGGCGACGGACTCCACGCGCAACAACATTGCGGCCTACCTCAAGGATGCCCGCAACGCAAAACTGCACTGGGCGATGGATTAGACTCGCCTTTTTTAAATTATGATTGATGGTGTCATTATTACTCCACTCCGGCAGATCCCGGACGAGCGAGGAAAGATCATGCACATGCTGCGCGCGGATGCGAATCACTTCCAGCAGTTCGGCGAGATCTACTTCTCCTGTATCCACCCTGGGGCGATTAAAGCGTGGCACATTCACAAGGAGATGACCCTCAATTACGCGGTGGTCCACGGGATGATCAAGTTTGTGCTTTACGACGATCGTCCCGACTCGCCGACGCGTGGAGAGGTTCAGGAGATTTTCATAGGCGAGCAGAACTACTGCCTCGTTACCGTACCGCCGATGGTATGGAACGGATTCAAGGGCATTGGCGACAAGATGGCGATCGTGGGAAACTGTGCGTCCCTACCCCACTCGGCCGACGAGATCGACCGTCTCGATCCGTTCAGTGAAGAGATCCCCTACGATTGGGAAATCAAACATGGGTAGTAAAGCAGGCGGGCGTCCACGCGCGCTCATCGTGGGGGGCGCGGGGTACTTTGGCGCCCGCTTGTCCGAATCCCTCGCGACCGAGATGGACGTCACGGTCACCTACCGCTCCAAGTCTCCCGCCCGCGCTTCCTGGTTGTTAGATCACCAGATCGAGGGGATCAGGTTCGATTCAGGTGAGCAGAGTGAGCTTCCCGCCGGAGGAGATTTTGATATTCTGGTCAACCTTGCCATGCCTGGGGCTTCCGAGGCCGCCCGCGCGCCGGAAGAATTGACCCTCGAACAAGCCTTGACGACCTCACAGGCCTGTCTGGAGTTTTTGAAAAAGGGCCGCGCCTGCCGACTAATTCATTTTTCGACCTTTCATGTGTATGGCGGGGCTGGACGCGAGAAGTACCTCGAGACGGATGTTCCGGCTCCTTCCCACCCGTATGGCCGTGCGCACCTGGCATGCGAAGAACTGCTCCTTCCGCAGGCCGCGCAGCACCCGATCTTTGTGGTGCGTCCTTCGAACATGGTTGGGCGACCGGCCCACGCGGATCTTGGCGATCATATGAAACTGCTTTTCCTCGATTTGTGCCGCCAGGCGGTCAGGGGCGCCATTGTCTTGGGAAACGATGGTGTCAGCCATCGCGACTTCCTGCCATTTCCCGATGCGATCAATGCCATCAGGCTGCTCTTGCAAGCGCCGCTAAGGGGCGAGCGTCTCTTCAACCTCGCGGCGGGCCGCTCGATCCAACTCCGGGAGGTCGCCCGGATTGTCGAGGATGCGGCAACGGGTCAGACTGGACGCCGCCTGGGGATCGAGTTTGGCGAGGGCACCGATCCTTTCCGTGAGCCCTTCTCGGTGAACGTATCGAGGCTTGAGGCACTGGGCTGGCGCCCCGTCTCGCGGTTGGAGGACGAAGCCGCAGCAATGGTAAGACTCTTCCAGGGCGAATCATGACAGGGGTCCGATTCATGGTTGCCTCACCACCGGCGCACGAACCGGTGAACCGGGCGGTATACCGGGTGCTGGTTGAGAAGCATGGCGTTTCGGTTCACCTCGTCGTCCCGCGTCGCCTTTACGTCGGACAAGAATGGCGGACGACTTCCTGTGAGTCTGATTTGCCCTTCGAGCTTTCCGTCCTGGATGCCAAGGGGCGACATGGCCGCCTCACGCGATGGAAAGGCTTACGGCAGTTGGTGAAGTCATGGAAGCCAACCCATCTCTTGATCGACAACGATCCCGGGAGCTTGCTGGTGCGCCAGGGTGTTGCCGCCGCAGCGGACTCCGGAGGGGTCGAGCTTTGGAGCATGACTGCGGAGAACCTGATGCCCCAGTATGGCCGGGACCTGGAGTCGGGCCTGAGAAGCTTAAAGCCGACGCAGATCATCGGTCCCTTTCTGACTTGGGCCCTGCGCAAATGGAATCACCCACGAATGGACCGGGTCTTCACGCTGAGTTCGGCGGGAGAAAGTGTGATGTCCAAACTGGGGATCAAGTGCGTCACGAGGATCCCGTTGGGTTTCGATCCTGCCCTCTTCTTCGTTCACTCGCTCGAACGGATTGCCGCAACACGGGAGAGACTCGGGCTCACTGAGCCGACCGTCGCTTACTTTGGCCGCCTGACACCCGAGAAGGGCGTGCATTTGCTCCTCGAAGCCCTGGCAGGAATGAAGGATCGGCCCTGGCAGGTTCTTCTGGATCGCTTCACGGATTACCAGAGTTCTTACACCCAGGACCTCAAGGAACTTGTCGAATCTCTTGAGCTCGGAGATCGCGTCGTTTTCTTCGATGCCGCGCATGACGAAATGGCTGATTACATGAATGCCGCCGATGTGGTGGTCCTGCCTTCAGTCAGCATTCCCAAGTGGAAGGAGCAATACGGGCGTGTGATTCAGGAAGTGATGGCTTGCGGAACCCCGATGATTGCCAGCAATTGCGGCGCAATTCCGGAGATCATGGGCGGACACGGGACGGTCTTCCGGGAGGGGCACGTGACGGACCTTCGCGGCCGGATCGAGGACGTGATGGACACAGACGAGGCTGAACGCAAAGCCATGGTAGGGGCTGCAGCTGAGTATGCGCGCCGGAATCTCTCGGTGGACCGTCAGGCTGAGATCTTTGCAGAGTGCCTGGCCTCAGGGAGCGACGCAAGGTGAGTGCGGAACGAGTGGACCGGGGGGGAAGTCCGATCTGGAATGATGCCCGGGCAACCTCAAGAATGCGGCTACTGTTGATTTGGTGTCCGGAGGGCTACCAATATCGGGGCCCACATGTTGTCTGCGACCAGGGGGCTTGGTTGGGATGCCCGGATTCTCGATACGCGGGAGGCATGGAGCGGGAATCGATGACGCAACCGAATCCATCATCATCTCCTGGCCCAGTGACAGGGAAGCTGCAATAGGCGGCCATCTGAAACCCGACGAGGTGGAGTGAATTCAGGCAGCTATGCGCGTGCCGAACGGGATGCGCTGATCCATATCCAGCTCGAAGATGCCATAGGGGTTCACGTGGCTGTAGATCAACGGGGAGAGTGCCCGAAGGTCCTCTGGGGCGAGTTTCTCCGCCCATGCTCGATCGCTGAGCACGCTCTGGATCATCAGAGTGTTCACATAGACCAGACAGATCTGCAGCAGGTGGAGCGACAGCACGGACAACTCTTGCTCTTCCAGACGATTCGAAGCGACTTCACCGCATTTGCCAAAGAAGATGAACGAGTTGGTTTTGTTCCAGTTCGCCACGACATTAAGGCCTTCGTGGATCTCTCGGCGCAGTGTCTCCGATTGTAGGTACCTGCAAAGGAAGATCGTCTTGATCGCTTTGCCGAGTTTGCTGAGCGCCTGATAAAGTCGGGTGCTGCAAATTGCTTCGAGAGGCCGAGTCTATACAGAGTCCAGAGCTCAGTAGATATGCGCAAGCAGGACGCTCACCGCTTAGCAGCCCGCGGTAAAAGTTCTGCAGGTACTGGTCGATTTCCACCACTTTGACCTGGCGAAGGAGCTTGACGGGCGGAATTGGGAACGTCATGAGCGAGAGAAATGTATCTGAGGGCGTTTCTCGTTTTAGGAATGCACTGGCTGGCCGACGAACCCGATTGCTAATCGTGACGGGTTCGGTGCTGCTGCCTGCGGTGGCCGCCGAGTTCACGTTGGCGGTCCTGGCCCAGATCGAGGAGTCGCGCCGAAACCAACCGGGCCGAACCCACCGCGGTTCCTAAGTCAGCCAAAGGCAGGGCCTGGGTTGTCAACAAAGTACTTGCTAACTGAAATGGGCAAAGTTCTGTTGGGCTGATACGTCATGCCAAGCTTGGGGTTCACATAGAAATTATGTTGCTTGATGGTCTGAACATTGTGGTCACTGGCGGGACCGGGTCGCTAGGAAAGATGCTGATTCGTCGGCTGATGACTGGCGAACTCGGCCGACCGAGAAAGATTCTTGTGTTCTCGCGAGACGAACTAAAGCAGCACGAAATGCGCATCAGCTGGCATCAAGCTAAGCTTGCAATTGAGGACCTGCGTGATTTCTCTGCAGAGGACGTTCTTGAATTTCACATTGGCGATGTGCGGTTATATGACACCCTGCTGTCGGTACTCCGTAAGGCGGATATCGTCATAGGTGCTGCTGCCCTCAAGCAGGTACCGCAATGCGAGTACTTCCCATTTGAGGCGGTTCGGACAAACGTGGAGGGTACGCATAATCTGATCCGCGCGATCAGAGAACATGGCCTAGATGTCCAGAAGGTGATAACCATCTCTACTGATAAGGCGTGTAAACCGGTAAACGCTATGGGGATGACGAAGGCCCTCCAAGAACGGCTTATTATCTCTGCAAACCTGGACTACCCAGGAACCCATTTCATGGCGGTTCGCTACGGAAATGTCGTGGCTAGCCGAGGTTCGGTGGTACCCCATTTTCAAAATCAGATAGATTCGGGGGGGCCTGTGACGGTCACGTCTGCAGAGATGACGCGCTTCTTGCTCACACTGGATCAGGCCGTTGACACTGTGTTTGAAGCACTCCGGTCGGGCCAGCCGGGTGACACGCTGATCCCGCAAGTTCCAAGTGCTCGAGTGATAGACATTGCCAGATCCATGATCAATGGCCGGCCGATCGACATACAGGTTATCGGTGTGCGGCCCGGCGAGAAGATCCATGAAATCCTGATTAGCGAGGAAGAATGTGGGCGGACGAGCGAGCGAAATGGATATTACGTGATTCACAGCGTGATCCCTGAGATTGGCAGCCACAGTAGACCGCTTGTGCGGGACTCGGAATACAGCAGCTGTGAAACTCTCATGTCTGGTGAAGACATTCACCGTCTGCTGCAAGACGCAGGGTTTTGCGGTGGTTCGGTACACGCACGTAGCGACGTATAGGCGACAATGCAAGACGTATCGGCCAACGTTCTGACTCATACAAGGTGCTTAGTGTGTCGTTCGAACAAGCTTGATCTGCTTCTCGATTACGGCAAACTTCCGTTGGCCGGTAGCTTTTTGACTCCCGAAGAACGAGGCTCGAATGAGGTCTACCCACTCAGATTGGCCCGCTGCGCAAAGTGCACGCTGCTGCAGGTTTTAGATATTGTGCCATCTGAGGCCATCTTTAGAAGGTATTCGTATGCTTCCAGCACCACCCGTACGCTCTCCAACCACTTTGCTCGGATGGGCCCAGCGATCGTTGAAGCAGGAGTTGCCGTTGGCAGACTTGTAGTAGAATTTGGCTGCAATGATGGGGTGCTCGTGCGACCGCTGCTGGCTGCCGGAGCAAATGTTGTCGGCATCGACCCGTCGGATGTTGCCCTCCAAGCTAGCCAGGAGCAAGGCTGGACGCTAATTCATGACTTTTTCAACGAGATGGCTGCGGCTCGAGTGAAGGAGGAATACGGGCCAGCGCGAATTGTCACCGGCAACAACGTATTTGCACATACTGACGATCTGCATGGAATCGTGCGGAGTGTGGCCACATTGTTAGAGGATGAGGGCCTATTTATATTTGAGGTCCATTATCAGGGCGACTTGCTCAATCTCATTCAATTCGATACGGTCTATCACGAACATGTCTGTTACTACTCCTTGGCGTCATTGTCACACCTCCTGAGCGAACATGGCATGACCATTGTGGACGTCCTTCGCATTCCGATTCACTCAGGGAGCATTCGCGTAACAGCGGTCCGCACGGAATCTGGCCGAAAACCCAAATCAGTAGTTTTACAAATGGCGGAGGCTGAAAAAAGTTGGGACGTGGACCTTTTTGTTCGCCGAGTTGAGGAACGACGTGTGTCGTTGCAAAAACTTGTTGAAGATCTCCGGCGAGCGGGTCGGCGGGTTGTAGCGTACGGCGCCGCAGGCAGAGCTACCATCCTGCTAAACTATTGTGGCTTGGGACAGGATTCAATCGAGTACGTGTTGGATATGTCTCCGTTACGCTACGGAAAGCTGGTGCCTGGTGTCTTGATTCCCGTCGTTCGTGGGGAGATTTTCCAAGAGACGCCTCCGGATTACGCCGTTATGACGGCCTGGAATTACGAGGCAGAGATCGTTGCGAAAGAGCAGGAGTTTCTGACTGGAGGAGGGCGATTCATCGTACCGCTGCCGGAGGTGCGAATGGTTGGGTCAGTTTAGAGCTTGAATGCCACATCGTCAACGACAAGGGCACACTGATCGCAGGATTTCCGAAAAGTCTCGCGTGTGGTTTCGTCTCGCGGTGGGCGTCGTGAGACGACCAGGGAAAAGGGGCTTCGCGAATAGAAATCGCCTGGCTACAACTCTATGGTGGGGAGCCGCTTGCGGCCCCAAGTTGTAATTGTGGAGAATAACTGTGCGGCTGTGGATCATATCCTACCCTCGCTGCCTGGGTCACATCCGTCATGATGTCACAACGGTGTTCATAATCTAGCGAGGAGTTGCAGAAACACTGCGGAAGTTATAGTGCCACTTCAGCGGCCGCTGCCCCTGGATCCCATATCGGAATATGCGCTGGACGAAGGGGACAAGTGAATGTTTGTCGGGTGTTCGGATACCTGTACCGACACTGGCGGTCCGCACTCGGCGACATGAGAAGTTCTACAATACTTCCTTTGCAGCGCGACTAACGCCTGGAAGTTCACGCTAAAAGTTCAAGTTTGCTGTGAGTGCTCCGATCCTTCCTGCCGTGGTAAGCGACGGCCGCCGCCGGCCGCGTGTGAGTGTCATAATGCCGACGCGCAACCGTGCGGACCTTTTGCGGGAGTCGGCCAAAATGGTCCTCAACCAGACGCTCGGTGACCTTGAGCTTATTATCAGTGACGACCACTCAACAGACAGTACACCGCGAGTAGCGGAAGAACTAGCATCATCTGACGATCGCGTCCGCTATCACCTATGCACTGGCAAAGAGGGCATTAGCCAAGCCGTCAACGAGGCGATCGCGCTGTCACTGGGAAATTATATCCAATTCTGCCATGACCATGATATCTACCGTCCAAAGTTGACTCAGAAACTGGCTGCTGTCCTGGATTGTCATAGCTCAGTTGTATTTGTACATCCCGGACGTCAAGGGTGCGACCATCTGGGGAGCCCGATGGCAAGACACTACTTCGTCTGTGGCTACCCTGAGGTCTCCGATGGCCTGGCATGGCGGCGCTTCATGTTGAAACGTCTAGCCAGTCCAGTCACTGGGCTCAGTATGATTCGTCGAAGCGCTCTGGAGAAGGTGGGTCTTTTTGATCCAGTGTTCGGCGCATGTAGCGACATTGACATGTGGCTGCGTCTGTGTGCGATTGGCGATGTAGGCTATGTCAACGAGCTACTGCTTCTTGTTCGGGGGCGAGAACCGGGTCATCCATACAGCGGTGCTAACTGGCAGATTACGGATGAGGTCATTCGAAGTCACCGTAAACATCTGCGGTTGTCTTATCAAGGGTGGCATTATACCTATTGGAGGTTCCGGCGTGAAGTCGAGATTGACCTCAGGCTACTAATTGATTTCCTCAATAGCATTCGGCATCGCCGCTGGAACGATGTTGGACGCGGGCGGACGTACCTGCGAGGCCACGGACCATTGCTGTCGCGCCTCGCGGCGTGGGTTCTGTGATCCCGACACATGCAAGCCGGATAGGGACTGTCGGCAGGTATCGTCCACGAAGACGAGCAGGGCCTGTAGGTAGGACGCCTTTTGACAGTCGGCTAGCTACGCGGCGTATGGCCTACAGAGCCCGCTTTCCCGAGGCTGGCTCGACCGTTCCGCTGGAGGTGTCCAAGTCAGTGGTTTTAAGGAGTGATTTTCAACTCGCGGCCACTTCGGACTGTTGCGATCTCCGGGCTAACAATCTCGCGGCAATCTGACGACGTTGCACCAGGGCCTCGCTGGCATGTTTGACTTCCGCCGATTCCCGAACACTCGTTAGAGAACCACTTTCCCTAGGTTCGCCGTAATCCGATGACCCGTCCGATCGTTCTGCTCGGTGAGAAAGGCAGGTTGGCCAGCTTCATCAAGAGGAAGCGGCCTGAGGTTCAGGCGTATAGCAGAGAGGCGATTGATCTGACGGATCATCAGAGGGTGAGGACGCAGATGCAAAGGCTCGAACCTGCTCTCATTATCAACTGCGCAGCACTCACCGACGTTGAATACTGCGAGCGCCACCCTAAGGTTTGTTGGCAGGTGAATGTCGAGGGGGTTCGGAATCTGGCTGCGGTGGCCGATCAAACCGGAGCCAAACTGATCCATTTCTCATCCAACTACGCCCTCGCACCAGTTAACGAATACGGGAAGTCGAAGCTGGCCGGCGAAGCCTGGGTGGCACCCAAAGGGTTAGTGGTCCGAACCGACATGTACGACACCCAGACCTTCATCATCCGGAAGTTGTTGAGGACCCGAGAGGCCTTGGAAGCTTACTCGGATAAGTTCTTTAATCCGATCTACATGGGAACCGTTGCGGATCTCATTTTCATTTACCAAGATCGGGTCGGAGTGATGAACTTAGGAACGAATCAACGGATCAGCATGGCTGAATTCGCCTTGGAGGTATGTCATCTGTTCGGCCTGTCTCCATCGAGGGTGAAGCTGATCTCCTCGGAGGACCTGCCCGGCAAGGCCAAGCGGCCCAAAGAGATGTTTCTCGAACCCGACATCGATGTCTCACTCGACGCGGACCTACGAAAGTTCAATAATGACCTTAAAGAACAAGGCGATCTTAATTATCAGCCCGCATCTCGATGATGAGGTCATCGGTTGTGGTGGTTTGCTCGAAGCGGCCAGACGCCAGAAGGCAGAGGTGTTTGTCCTTTACATTTGCTCAGGGCGATCCAGGCAGTTGGTGACGGGGCGAACCAGTGAGGATGTTCGGCTGAAAGAGCTGGAGGCTGTGGCTCAGTCGGGTCACTTTCAGTACAAAATCCTGTTTACAGGAGATGAATTCTTGAGGCTGGATCAAGTAGCGCAGAAAGATCTGGTTGATCCGATTGAAGACCAGATTGAGGCGTTCAAGCCAGATATCGTGTGCGTCCCGTTTCGAGACAGCTACAACCAGGACCACCGGCCTGTCTACACCGCTTGCTTGGCGGCCCTAAGGCCGATTCCTCAGACCATTCGCCACTTTGTCTCGGTGGTACTGATGTATGACGAACCGTACTCCTGGACAGTGAATGAACTTTTCAAGCCCAATTGGTACCTTGACATCTCTGGTTTTGAGACGAAGAAGGCTGAGCTGATGAGGCTGCATGCCACACAAAACCGAGCCGAGCCCTTTCCTCGATCCGGGGAGAACCTCATCCGCTACGCACGAATTCGTGGAAGCGAGATCGGTGTCCAGGCTGCAGAGGCCTATCAGCTCTTACGAGGAGTGATGCGTTGAACGTTGTCTACTGTGCGTATCGTTCTTGGAGCTTAGGGATCCTGCAGGCTCTTCTAAGGCGCCAGGCCGGCAAGGCATGGAAGATCAAACTGGTCATTGCTCCCCACGGAATGGAGCTGGGTAGACTTGAAGGTGTAGAGACTCTGTCGATTGACCCACAAGAACTCAGGTATCAGGAAGGTCGGATTCACTCGATTGGGCCTGCTGTAATCCTTGCGTATGGATGGAGTTGGAGCATCCCCAAGGAGGTTCTAAGGATCGCTCCCTGTTGGATTCTCCATCCTTCACCATTGCCGAAATACAGAGGGGGTTCCCCCATTCAAAACCAGCTGTTGAACGGTGTGACCGAGAGCGCGATCACTATTTTCCGGGCGGCCGAGAAGCTGGACGCTGGGAACATCCTAGCTCAAGAATCGATCAGTTTTGAAGGGGATCTGCAGGCAATCTTTGACAGAATGCAAAGAATCGGCTTGGCTATGACAGAACGGTTGATGGATCTCTCGGTGAAGTGTCCACTTTCTGGGACGCCTCAGGATGAATCCACGGCGACAGTGGTTAAGAGAAGAACCCCTGCCATGAGTGAGATTACACTCGATGAGATTCAGGGTCAACCTGCCAGGTATCTTTATGACAAGATAAGGGGCTTGCAGCCCCCTTATCCAGAAGCCTTCATTCGTTGCCGGGACGGCGAGAAGTTGTTCATCACCCGGACTCACCTCGAAGAAACGTAAGTTACCGTTTCCCTATGAACTGTTTGAATCCCATCTTGTGATGGTCTCCTTAACCCGCTGGGACGCCCTCACATGGTTGCCTATCTGAACAGCTTGTCCCATGGTGGCCTTGGGTTTCAGTTGTGACATACAAAGTCCCGTTACGCCAACACCCTTAGAGAATACGAATACTCAGAAACACACAACCGGTAACTCATCGACTTCGTCAGCGTTGTCTTGCGGAAATCGGTAATCCCAAAGTTTCACAGCTGACGTGGGGATCCCTCCAATCTAGAAACATGCGTTCGAGACTTCATCAGGATTTTACACTTGATTCTGCGAGTCCTGGTACTGCCAGACTTTCAAACGTGGCATGGGGGCTCCTCGCACTCGGTAGCGTGCTCACCTTTGCCGCATTTATGACGTTCGATCCCAACCCAGACGTTGTCTTGGCATTCTGTGCGGCGACTAATGTTGCGATTTTGCTGTGGGGACTCCACCGAATGTACTCGGCGAAACTGTTGCTCAGCCCGATGGTGTTTTTTGTCCTAAGCCCTGCTCTGTTGCCATTTTATACTTGGGGAAACCTCGGACCACGCATTGCGGGCCCGGCGCGATATAACTCAAATCCCGGCAACCTAGATCTTTATCCCGAGGTCGCTTTTCTCACGATGTTTGGACTCTTGCTGTTTTGTGGGACATTATTTGGGCCGTTAGTTGCCCACATCCGGCACGCCCGAATCCGCTATGAGGATTTGATATGGAAACCGTGGCAGGCTCCGCTAACGGCATTGATAGCTGCGGCACTCGTGGAGTATTTATCCATTAAATACCCTTTCCGTGGTGGTTATTTTGTGGGCATGGACAATCATTTGGATAGATGGCTGGCTTCCACTCAATACTTTGTGATCACATTGGGAGTTCTGTCAGGAGTTGCAGTTGCGAATCGTTCTAGAGGCATCATCGCGCGCATGTTGGGAGTTTCTTGTATTGTGTTTCTACTGGCCCTCACTTTAGGTATGCGTTCACGAACTGCAATGCTGAATATTGTACTGCTCTGGGTGCTTTGTTGGCTCACGGTAAAACCAAAACATGCCCGTCGTGCCCTTGTGATCGGAGGGTTAGCAGGCTGCGGGATATTCGCTCTTGGGTCAGTTGTCAAAATGAGCAACGCCCGAGGTCAGGCGGAATCCGTCAGAGGCAATATTCGATCATTGATGGCAGTAGATCAGACTTTAATCCGAGAGGCTCTCCTTGACACCACCGCTCTTGATTACCAGTATCGTGTAGCGGGGTACGATTTCACTGCCGGCATCCTGCAAGGCATACGGGCGGGTGAGCGGCCGATGTATGGCGCCGGAATCTACTCGGCTGCCGTTCAGGGGCTACCGAGTTTTCTTCGGCCGGAGGGTACTTACAGCGAGCGGTCAGCGATCGGGGGTCACTTCTTGGGAAAGGGGCTGCGGTATGACGACAGCTCATCTGTCCAAGTAGCGAGTGGAGTTGGTGATTGGGGCGTTATTGGTGGACCCCTCATTTACGTAGTGATAGCTGTATACACGGTAGGCCTATGGTGGGTCAGCCAGCGGTCTCCTCGTCTTTTCTTGGCGGTCCTGATAATGCTGAGTACTGGGGTCACCGGTATGTTTTGGGATGACGTGTTTTATGGTGTTCGAGCGACCGGCTTTGCGTGGTTGACACTATGGATCTCTGGTCCTGTACTGATGCCACGCTGGAGGCCAGATAGCGGCAGAGCTACGAAACGCCGTCCTCTTGGGGTTGGGGGCGATCGCCGCCGTATAGGCATCGAGCGATGAGGTATAAGCATTAGTGGTCGAATCTCGTAAGGCTTGCAATTGCTCGCGCATCGTCATGCGTATTACTTCGGCTGGTGACGGCGGTTCGGATTGGATATTGCGGTGAGAGGTAACTTAGCTCGGATACTGCTTTATGGCAATTTCAAACCACAAGACTTCGAACGCTGCTGGTTGAAGTGGCTGCAAGAAAGTGGCTATACCGTTTCGGTCTTTGAACGGGGTGCTGCGGTCAGGAGACTGTGTCGTTACCGTTTAGCGGACAGAGTACTAAGACGTCTCGCTCCGCCGCTACTTGCGTGGTACGAAAGCCGATCCTTCGTAGAGACCGCGTGTAAGTTTCAACCTGATCTTGTAGTGGTCGTCTGTGGCAATTTATTGACCGGTGAGGCGTTAGATGAAATCAGGGCAGAAACTAGCGCGACCCTGTTTCACTTCCATAACGAAGATTTTTTAAATACTCGTAGCACATCTCGTTGTATGCAAGATGCTGCTCCTCATTACGACCAGTGTTTCACTACCAAGAGCTTCAACGTCCGGGAGATGGGAAAGCGGGGGATCAATCGCGTGACCTATGTCCCGCATGGCTACCGCAATCATTGTCATTTCCCAGTCGCCGTGAGCCGAGCTGAGTTACGGCGTTACGGCTCGAGTGTAGTGTTTGTGGGCACATGGGAGCCACCAAGGGCTGAAATACTGGAACATCTCGAAGGGTATGATCTGCGGATCTGGGGTAACTTTTGGGAAAGGCTACCGCGCAGATCATGGTTGCGTCATCACGTCGAGGGTCGGGCGGTTTATTGTGCAGAACTATCGCGTGTATTCAACGCCTCGGAAATCTGCCTGGCCTTTTTGCGCAAGGTTAACCGTGATCGCCACACTTCGCGGACATTTGAGATTCCGGCGTGCGGCGGGTTTCAGGTTTCTGAGCGGACCGACGAGGTGTTGACGTTTTTTGAGGAGGGTAAAGAAATTGAATGCTTTTCATCGGAGGAAGAATTGAAGGACAAGATTACGTATTACCTCGCACACGACACCCAGCGTAGGCGCATAGCGGCAGCGGGTTTCGAGCGGGTTCGCCGGAGTCATTACAGTTTCACGGATCGCTTGCAGACCTTACTGGAGCACTACTTTCGTTTGAGGTCCCAGTGATATGTGGAACGGGCAGCGCAGAGCGCCCCGCTTTCACGAATCGCGGATCGCTTTTTCGGCGGGAGTGGGTATGGGTGACTGTATAAAGTTGACCCAGATGTGACTGGTGCGCGGAGCGAGTGATACATGATAAGGAATTCGGCCAAGAGAAGGATCAAGAGAGCCCTCAATCGATTCGGACTTGATATCGTTCGAAGCCCGCGGTCCGAGTGCCTGTTTGGCCTACCGAACCTGCGGATAAGGTCCGTCCTAGATGTGGGAGCCAACACGGGGCAAATGGCCAAACTATTTCGCTCCGCCCTTCCGTTGGCTCAGATATACTGCTTTGAGCCGTTGCCGGAACCTTTTGCTCAGCTCAAGATCTGGGCTGACTCCCAGTCCCAGGTCCGTGCCTTGAACGTCGCGCTGGGCGACTGCGAGGCAGAGGTCGACGCGATGTACCACTTCGACCACACCCCTGCGTTCTCTCTGCTCCAACCGACATCCCAGTGCAACATGCCGAAGGGTCAGTTGCCTGTGTCGCTCAAGCTTAAGACACTAGACGCAGCCGTCACCGAACTGGGCGAGACCTTGGTGCCGGAGATTTTGATCAAGATGGACGTGCAGGGGTATGAGGACCATGTTATCCGTGGTGGCGTAGCGACCTTCCGCAAGGCAAGAGCATGCATTCTTGAGGTCTGCGTGGACGAGTTGTACGAGGGCCAGGCAACATTCAGGGACATCTTCTTATCATTCGATCGACTGGGCTATTCATATGTTGGCAATTTCGATCAAGTATATGCCTCTGATGGCCATGTCAAGTATATGGATGCTGTGTTCATAAGAGAGAGCACGGGCTGACGTCTGAGCGAGGATGATTTCGGTAGTCTTCCCCGCGACACGGCTTCAGTACTGTCCGAACAGGGTCTTTTCAGGGCATGAATTTGACGAGAGTGGGTATCTACTTGACTCAGGTGACCCCAAGATCCTGGTTAGCTTGCTCTGGACTGGGAAGGCCAGCACCTCAGAACGATGAGTCACACGCAAGCGAGTGCGCAGGTGCGGCTCCTTTCCCTACGGTGCACTTTCCCTCCGCTTGCGCACAGCGGCTCAAGAGTCCCGTTCGGTGCTCCAAATGACTACCAGATACGCTACCGGCCGGAGTCAAGTAAATATGCAGTTTTGATGAATTGGAGATGTCAGTAATGTGTGGTGTTGCTGGAATCGTATCGCCTCTGTCAACCGAGGTGGTCGTGACTCAGCCGTCTCCTCTCCCGGATCAAGGTGCCGCAGAAAGACTGCACACATCAAGTATGGGCGAAATGGTTGAGGCCTTGCGGCATCGTGGACCGGATGGCTATGGCACGTGGGCTGCTGCTGTTGGCGAACGGCATATCGAGTTTGGTCACACCCGCCTGGCGATTCTTGATTTATCGGATGCAGCGAAGCAGCCTATGGTCGACGCTGTCAGTGGCTGCGTGTTGGTGTACAACGGAGAAATTTATAATTTCCGTGAGTTACGCGCCGAGCTATTAAGAGATTCAGCATCTCAGTTTATTTCATCCGGCGATACTGAAGTTATACTGCGAGGCTATCTGCGGTGGGGAATGTCTGTGGTCCGGAGGTTGAGAGGCATGTTTGCTTTCGCCATCTATGACCCGCGCGTGCGGCAGTTGGTCCTGGCCCGCGACAACTTTGGCATCAAGCCTCTCTACGTAACAGAGGGGTCAGGAGGCAAGTTTGCGTTCGCGAGCGAGGTGCGGGCATTGCTGTCGCTGCCCTGGGTGCGTCGTTCAGTGGACCCATTCGGGCTGAAGGGGTACTTGGCGTACGGGTCAGTTCAAGAACCCTACACCCTCGTGTCTGGCATTCGGTCAGTTCCACCGGGGCACACCTTGACTGTCGACGTTTCTGGGGATGAGCTTGTGGTTGGTGATCCCGAATCCTACTGGGAGTTACCAGAGGTTCGGTCTCGCGAATCCAAGGTATCCGTACAGCACCTAGCCCGACAGATACGAGATGGCTTGGCGGAATCTGTTCGCTTGCACATGATCAGTGACGTGCCGGTTGGGGTGTTTCTGTCAGGCGGAATCGATTCAAGCGCCGTGATTGCTCTGATGGCCGAAGCCGCTCCATCAGAAGTTCATGCGTTGACGGTTTCTTTCCAAGAGGCCGATTTTGACGAGTCGGAAATTGCACGCTCGGTCGCCTGTCGTTATGCAAGCCGGCACACCGATATCCCGTTGACAGCCGATGATCTGCTGCCGCTCCTGCCGGAATGGCTTGAATCTCAAGATCAGCCGAGTGCTGACGGAGCGAATGCTTGGGTGATCAGCCGAGTTTGTAAAGAAGCTGGGTTGACTGTGGCTCTGTCAGGGCTTGGTGGCGACGAGCTTTTTGGCGGCTACCCAACTTTTCAGCGGGCGGCAATGGCATCCCGAGCTTTCACAACTATTGCGATGCTGCCGAACGGTGCTCGGCGTCGACTGGCGAAAATGATTCGAGCGACATGGTGTCAGTCGACCTTTGTGGAAAAGCTTGCCGAGTGGGTTGGTAGTGACGGGTCCAACTTGTCAACCTACCTGATTCTGAGAGCGATGTTTTTGCCCCAAGCGTGTGCAGAGTTGCTCGATCCTTGGGTGACAAGCGTCGCGCCCACAGAACTACATCCGGGTGTGCTCAACAAGCTTGTCAAGCAGGCGTCTGCGAGTCCTGACACAATTGCCGCCATCGGCCGCTTTGAGATGAGCACCTATCTGCACAATACGCTTTTACGGGACAGTGACCAGATGGGGATGGCGCACTCGCTGGAGATCCGCGTGCCGTTCGTTGATCGGGATTTGGCCAACCTAGCGGCTGTTATCCCCGGTTTCATCCACACGAAATCAGGTCCCAAGACTTTACTTCGTGCGGCTATGGGGGACAGCCTGGATCGGGCATGGATGAACCGTCCGAAGAAATGTTTCGCCTTCCCGTGGGACCACTGGTTGCGGAATGGTTTGCGCAAGGAGGTCGAGCCAGTACTCATGGAAGCAGGTGAATTCCCTTTCCGGCCTGGGGCCGTTGGGCAGTATTGGCAAAGGTTTCTACAAGGTGACAAGACGCTGAATGCCTCACGGATGTTGACGCTATATGCTCTTGTGTCGTGGATACGGCGACATCGACTGGAGGTCGTTCAATAAGGTACCTTCTTGTCTCTCCCGACTTGGGGATTCGATCCGAAAGGGGGATGGCCGGTGGCCTGCAACAACTTGCTCGCTGCGTTGCGAGGGCGCTCGCCTCTTCTGCCGAGATTAGGAAACTTGGCATTTGGGGTCAGATGGATCCTCGGAGCACTGAACCATTCATCGAGCGGGTAGTGCAGACTTATGCCCATCCGGGGGTGGATCTCGACGTGCGAACTTTTGGTGGATCACGTGTGGAGCTTTCGTCGGCGATTGCAGCGACGAGCCTGCGCGGATCTTATGATCGGATCATGTATCTGCTCTTGAATCAGGCAGTCTTATCACTCTTGCCTGGACATCCGCCTTACTCCGTGTGGGAGATCGGCTGGGAGCTAATGACCGGGCCGTTGCCCTGGTGGAAATGCCGTGCCCTAAGACATGCTGATGTCCTACTGAGCATCTCGCGGAACACCACTGCCGTGGCATCACTCCACAATCCGCAACTGCCAGCGGCACGAGTGGTCCATTTGTGTACTGAACCGCCACTCTTTTCGAAAACCCCCCTTCATGACCCGGTGGCTGCTGAGCTCTATGACCCTGCGAGACGTCAGCACTCGGTTTTAATAGTCGGGAATATGTACAGAGGCATGCTCTACAAGGGGCATCAACAACTGATTGCAGCTTGGCCTCAGGTGGTTGGGGGCTGCCCAAGCGCCGAGCTATGGATCGCGAGTGGTGGGGACGGTCAACTGGAACTCGAGGCCCAAGCTCGAATGCTGCCTCGACACGTTGCCAAGAAGATACGTTTCTTGGGCTATCTCGACCAGCAAGCCCTCCACGACCGATACCGCCAATGCAGGGTGTTCGCCATGCCGAGCACGGGCGAGGGATTTGGGCTGGTCTTTGTCGAGGCTGCGAGATACGGTATCCCGTGCATCGGAGGCAAGTACGACGCTGTGAAGGAAATCGTTGTACATAATGAAACAGGCTTACTGGTGGAACAGCATCCACACGATCTGGCTCTCGCTTGCCTCCGCTTGCTGAATGACGATAGGCTAGCGAAACGTCTCGGAAATGCCGGTCGGCAGCGATACCTGGAGAATTTCCGTTTCTGCCATTTTCGTGACCGGCTCTTACGTGCTCTAGACCTTGATTCAACGTGAGTCTTGCCTTTGGTCCGAGCTGGCACACAGAGCATTGTCGTGACGATGGATAAAGCCGACAGGAAGCCTTTGCGAGTTCTTTATGTAACAAGTATTTACAAACCGGCTTATGTTTACGGCGGGCCAGCACGGAGCATTCCCGCCTTGTGCGAAGGGATGGCGCGAGCCGGAGCGGATGTCACTGTTTTTACAACTAATGCTAACGGCTCGTCGCGGCTGAACGTCCCTGTGGGCCGACCGCTAGACATCGATGGAGTCAGAGTGTGTTACTTTCCGTTAGCACGAGATCTTTTCTTCTACTCGCCTGCCCTGGCTTCCGCCTGCAGGGAACATGTTTCAGAATTTGATATTGTGACCATTGACTCATTGTTCGGTTATGCCTTTGGTGCTGCCTCCCAAGCCTGTGCTTCGGCAAAGGTGCCTTATATTGTGCCGCTCCGTGGCCAATTACTTCCCTGGGCCTTGCGTCAAAAGAGATGGAAGAAGCAGCTCTATCTGTCGTTATTTGGACGTCGCTATTTGAACGGTGCAGCTTCCTTACACTGTACCGACTATACAGAAGCCAAAGCCGTGAGTGCTCTAGGCTTGCGATCACCCACGTTTATTGTGCCAAACGGCTTAGACCTGGCACACTACCAAAAGCTCCCGGCTAGAGGAGCATTCCGAAAACGTCTTGGCGTTCGCCCTGAGGCTTTTCTCTTGCTGTTGTCGGGGCGCCTGCATCATACGAAACACCCCGATATAGCCATTGAAGTCCTGTCAGCTTGTCAGCGAGTGCCCCAGGGCGTCCATTTGGCACTGATCGGGCCAGATGAGGTAGGCCTCGTCAAGACGCTTCATGCCCAAGCGAAGCGTTTGTCCTGCCTCGAACGGTTACACATCACGGGCCTTCTCCAAGGGACTGACTTGCTCCAAGCACTAGTTGATTCCGACCTGATGCTGATGCCGTCTCAGTCGGAAAACTTTGGCATGTCGGCTCTAGAAGCCTTGGCGGTAGGTCTCCCGATCATTACGTCGACTGGTGTCCCTGTCGGCCACTGGGGGGTGAAGGCGGGTGCAGGCCGAATGGTCTCTTGTACTGCCGAAGCCTTTACTCGCGAAACCAAGGAGCTGCTCACCCACCCTGAGCAACTGGAACTAATGGGTAAGCGTGGCCGGTCATTAGTGAAACAGGAGTTCGCCGTTACAATTGTGGGTCAGCGAATGATAGACCAGCTCCAGGCTATCGTTAGCGAAGAGCGGTCTCTGTCTCGCCGTTCAGCGATCTGATAGACGGATCAACCTGCCGGCACTCTGTCATGAGGTATCATGTGTGGACCATAAATATGAACACATACCCTGCACTTTGTGCGGCAAGAATGACACCGTGGTTTTTGTCAGAAGTGACGGGCCGGCCCAAATCGTCCGCTGTCGAAACGACGGATTGATCTACGTCAATCCCCGTCCCGCAGTGCAGCACATAGAGCATAGTAGTACCGAACAGATTCGGTACGACAACCTGCCTCTGTTTACTCAGTTTCGGGAGACTGTGCTCAAGAGGCACGCAGATGCACTTAATACGATCAAAACAGAAGGTAAGATTTTGGACATCGGGTGCGCCACCGGCAGCTTTCTGGAAAACTTCAACAGCCCGAAATGGCAATTGTACGGTGTCGACACCTCGCCCCTAGGTGTGAAACTCACCACCGAACGACTCGGTGCCGAAACGTTCTGCGGGGACCTCCTGAATGCACAGTACCCATCAGATTTCTTTGACCTGGTCACAACGCTGGATACCTTGTACTATTTGGCAGATCCCAAAGCGGCGTTGGTGGAGATCCGACGGATTTTGAAAACCGGAGGCTTGTTGGCAGTCGAAATTCCAGGTTTTAACTATCGCCGGATGCGAGACAAAGGACTGCTGTGTTGGCTTTTGGACGGGAGGTGGTCCCGCATGCTTCCTGCATCCCTGAACATACCCCCCGCAGCTCAACATTTATACTACTTCTCGCCTACTACCTTCAGATCCCTTTTGACAAAGGCGGGATTCCGAGTGTTGAAGGTGATTCCTGAACAGGCACCGATGGCAAGAGGTGGCCTACTGCGTGCACTTAATGACCTTCATTTTTGGTTCGCGCGCTCGGTGTTTAATGTAACTGGTGGTGTTTCGATTGCGGCTAAGGAACTGTATGTCGCTGAAAAAGTGGTCCGTGCTTCCCAAGTGTAGAACGGTCAAAGCCTCTTAGGGCCAGGCGGGAGGCCTCTCAAGGCATTCCCGCGGCCCTTTACTCCCTGCGAAATCTTTTTGGAGCCAATAACTGTTGATCCTGATTAGATTTACTCTAGTTAGCAGCCACTTAGAGCTTTCCATTTGTAGGAGGCCAGCGCGTCGTTTTGGGTTTGCAACTGATCCCAGCAAGGCGCGTCTCGAAGTGGCTTCATGACGCCCGAGATCTTTGCCCAATGGCTCCGGGCTCAAGGCCATGAAGTCATTCGGACCCAGAGTTGTTATTGGTATAGCCCAGGCTGGCGGACCTACCAGGCTTTTCCCTATCATTGGGTAATAAAACCTTCAGAGGAAGAGCTGTCAGAGCTTTTGCGGACCCACAAGGTTCTGTGTTTGCGATACTCAACGACAATGACTGCTCCGTGTGGCCACGTTAGCTACCATGTTGTCTGTAGTGATCGGGAGTATGACCTACGCGGGCTGACAAAATGGGCTCGCAAGAACGTTCGTCGGGGCCTTAGAAATTGTGTCGTCGAACCGATGCCGTTCGGGCGCCTTGCGGAGGAGGGCTGGGCATTGCAGGTGGACACACAGCACCGACAGGGACGGCGCTTGGCAATGTGCCGAGATGACTGGCGCAACCTCTGTCTGACTGCGGGAAGCTTACCGGGCTTTGCAGCCTGGGGAGCGTTCGTTGATGGGCGCTTAGGCGCGTCACTAATTACATTCCAAATGGACGATTGTTGCTATATGCTTTACCAGCAGTGCCATAGGAGGTATCTGGAGCTGCACGTAAACAACGCCCTCACGTTCGTGGTCACGAATACGGTGATGCAGCGTGGCAATGTTCGGTCAATCTTCTACGCTTTGCAGTCGCTCGATGCGCGAACCAGCATGGATGAATACAAGTTCCGAATGGGCTATACTCCGCGATCAGTCCGGCAGCGGGTGGTATTCAACCCTTGGGTGTCGCCTTTGGTCAACGGTGTCACCCATGCCGTATTAAAGCGTATCGTGAACGTACGATCGGGCGATCCGACGCTGAGCAAGGCCGAGGGCCTTATGCGCTTTTATGTCGAGGGAAAGCGACCTCTCCACGAGCAAAGTTTGCCGGAACCGCTAAGGAAGGTCACGAACAATAGTTGAGGTTGATCTAAATCGTGGGTCGGAGAAGCAAAGCTCTCCATCCTTGACAACCGCCCCGCTGACGCGTACCCACTAAAAATACGGACTTTCTCGCCAAGAGGACTTTCAATTTATGGCTCACTACCTGATTTCAGGCGCGGCGGGTTTTATCGCCTCGGCGGTCACGGCGCTTCTGCTTCGGGAAGGCCATACGGTTGTCGGCGTGGACAACTTAAACAACGCCTACGACGTTCGGCTCAAGCAGTGGAGGCTCGAGCAGCTGAAGAGCCATCAGCGGCTGTCGTTCGAGCGGTGCGACATTAGCGACCGCGCGGCAGTCGAGGATGTCTGGATCCGCTCGGGGCCGTTCGATGGGGTGATTCACCTGGCCGCGAGGGCCGGCGTGCGGTACAGCGTCGAGAACCCCTGGGTCTATCTCGAAACAAACGCGGGCGGGACGTTAAACCTGCTCGAGTCCGGCCGCCGGAGAGGGCTACGAAAGTTCGTCCTGGCCTCTACGTCCAGTCTTTATGGGGCGCACAACGAGCTTCCTTATTTGGAGTTGGCCGACACCTCGCGTCCGCTTTCGCCTTATGCAGCTTCAAAAAAGGCGGCCGAGGCGCTGTGTCACACCTACCATCATCTTTATGGGATGGATGTGAGTATTCTGCGCTATTTTACGGTCTATGGCCCGGCGGGCCGCCCGGACATGAGCATCTTTCGGTTTGTCCAATGGATTGAGGAGGGGCGCCCGGTAACGGTCTACGGAGACGGCACGCAATCCCGTGACTTCACCTATGTGGAGGATGTCGCCCGAGGCACGGCCGCGGCCTGCAAGCCGCTGGGTTACGAGGTCATCAATCTCGGTTCGGATCGGCCGGTGTCCGTTGCGGACACGATCGCCCTGATCGAAAATCTTGTGGGGAAGCGGGCGGATATCCAGTACGAGGCGGCCCACCGGGCGGACGTTCCAGCGACTTGGGCGAATATCGCGAAAGCGCGGCGAATGCTTGATTGGACGCCCACAACCAGGCAGGAAGAAGGCGTGGAGCGTTGCGTGAAGTGGTATTTGGAGAACCGGAGCTGGGCCGCGGGAGTTAAGACGGGGTGAGTGAAGAGGGGAGAACACGAGACCCCTGCATCTCGGGAATCCGCGGCGGACGGTAGGGCGGAACACCAACGCAGCACGGCCGGAGCCGCGCGCCAGTGTGCCCAGCATGGACTGTTTCTCGTGAGTTGAAATGTACTCACCGGGACCGATGGAGGTAACCGTAGGGAACCGCAATGCGGACGCCGTAAGGCGGCGAGCAGGTTAGCGAAGACATCTGTCGTTTTCATGATGATGATGAATGGCCCCGATCAAATCGTATCCGCTCGACCTCATCGAGCATGATTTCATCGCTTGTCCGATCGTAGAGCTTGGTCGTACACAAGCCGAAGACTCCCCACCTCCCTGCGTACCGCCGACTGAAAGGCCCTGCTTCGTCAATAGCAAATAGCCGATTCGTTTTCAAATGAGAGACGGCGCGAAACGCTTGTTTGATATTTTCTGGGCTGGTTCGGGGCTGTTAATGCTGCTGCCGTGGCTTCTGGTGGTTGCCGTGGTGATCAGGCTAGGCGACGGTGGTCCCGCGTTCTTCGGTCAGGAGCGAGTGGGGCGTAAGGGTAAGGTGTTTCGCGTGTGGAAGTTCCGGACGATGGTGGTGGATGCAGAGAGGTGGGGTAGCCAGCTTACCCAAGCGGGAGATCATCGAGTTACGAGGATAGGCTACTGGCTGCGACGATTCAAGCTGGACGAACTCCCCCAATTATTCAACGTACTGATGGGAGAGATGAGCCTGGTCGGCCCACGACCGGAGGTTCCGCGCCACGTCGACTGGGACGCCCCGGCTTGGTACATCGTCCTTCAGGTAAGACCCGGCATCACCGATCTGGCGACACTACTGTATCGCCATGAGGAAGAGCTGCTGGCCGCCTCCACTGATCCCGACCGATATTACCGTGAGACAGTCCTGCCGTCGAAGTTAAATCTGAGCGTTCAGTATATGCGGAATTCGTCGTTCTGGTCCGACTTAAAAGTGATTTTGCTAACTGCGCGATATTCCTTTTTCCCAACGGGATTTCGCCGCAGTTACGTCGAACAAGTATTCTTACCTCAGTGTGAACATAGGACTCAGACGCTTGGGGCCGAGAAGGACACCGGCACTCCCGAAGAGGAAACAGCATGAAGGATATCGATTTCATCCCCTTCAACCGACCTGAAATTGGGGAGGAGGAGATCACCGAGGTGGTCGCGACCCTGCGATCCGGGTGGCTGACGAGCGGGCCGCGTACAGTTCAGTTTGAGGAGGAATTTCGGGATTACGTAGGCGTCCCTCACGCACTGGCGGTGAACTCCTGCACGGCCGCTCTGCACCTTTCGTTGGTGGCGCTGGGGATTGGCCCCGGTGACGAGGTGATCACGACTCCGCTGACTTTCTGTGCGACGGTGAACACCATACTGCACGCGGGCGCCACACCCGTATTGGCCGATGTAGGACCCGACGGCAACATCGACCCAGAGTCAGTTTCGGAACGCATCTCAGACCGCACTCGCGCTGTGATCCCAGTGCATCTAGCGGGACTTCCCTGCGAGATGGACGCGATCTGGTCGCTCGCGCGCCGTCACATGATCTACGTGATTGAGGATGCCGCACACGCTGTCGGTTCACGTTATCGGGGGCGGTCGATCGGATCGTGCGACTCCGCCTTAGGCAGTCACGCGGTGGCCTTCAGCTTCTACGCAATTAAGAACCTAACCACGGCTGACGGTGGCATGATAACGACCGCAAGTCAATCACTGGCTGACGACATCCGTTCACTGGCTCTCCACGGTATTAGCAAGGACGCATGGAAGCGGTACTCTGATCGCGGCAGTTGGTACTACGAAGTGATTTCGCCCGGCTTCAAGTACAATCTGACCGATATTCAGTCCGCAATTGGGATTCACCAGTTACGTAAGCTGAAGCGGTTTATCGAGACTCGCACACGGTATGCGGACGTGTACCGTCGTGCTTTGGCCGATGTAGCCGAACTCGAACTGCCACCTGAACGTGAGACATGCCGTCACTCATGGCATCTTTACATGCTACGGCTCAACCTGGAGAAGCTGGACATCGATCGTGATGAGTTCATTCGGGAGCTGCGAGAAAGAAAGATCGGCACCAGCGTACACTTCATCCCGATACCTCTGCATCCGGCTTACGCATCTTATCCGGGTTGCGCCCCCGATCAGTGCCCGCGCGCGCTGGACCTGTATCCGCGGCTGGTCTCGTTGCCCCTGTACCCGGCAATGAGCGGGAAACAGGTTAAGTACGTGGCGGCTTCGATTAAAGAGATTGTATGGGCCGCCAGGAAAACGACGTCCATCGCGATGACGCCTGGTGCCTGAGTGAGAAGAAATTTATGAACTACAAACGACTCTTTTATCCTGAGTGCCACTTCGGTGGTTTCACCGATGTCGATGGTACGATCGTTTTCGCTAATCGCGTCAACTCCTTGCTTAAACCCGAATACGCAGTCCTCGATGTGGGCTGCGGACGAGGAGTGGTCTTGGAGGACCCTATTCCTTTGCATTCCCAACTCTGTGTCTTCAAAGGCAAGGTGGCGAAAGTTATTGGCATCGATGTCGATCAAGCGGCGGCCGAGAACCCCGTCGTCGACGAGTTTCACCTAATCCGGGAAGACGAACCCTGGCCGCTCAAAGACCACTCCATCGACCTTTGTTGGTGCGATAGCGTACTCGAGCACATCAGAGATCCTGCGTTCTTTTTCTTGCAAGCCCGACGCGTGATTAGACCCGGAGGCTACCTCTGTATCCGAACGCCCAACCTGTTCAGCTACTTCGGCGCCGTTGCCCGGTTTATACCTGCCAAGTTTCACGCCAGTATAGTCACCCGAGTACAGGAGGGGCGCCAAGCTAGGGACGTCTTCCCGACTTTCTATCGGTGTAATAGCAAATGGAAGCTTAGGCAGTATCTCACCAAGCATGGTTTTGATGCCGTCGTTTATGGGTACGAAGCCGAACCTTCTTACCTCTCGTTCTCGCTCATCGCCTATGCGTGCGGAGTGCTCCACCAAAAACTGGCGCCCAATTTCATGAGAAACACGCTTTTCGCCTTTGCACAGCGTAAGTGAACCGTTCCATCCAAGTATCCGTGTGTGCCCAAAATAAACTGTCAACCGGCGGATTCAGCTGACAGCTCTTCCTACGGGTCCATACCGTGCTGGACGACGAATGTCTTCGACTCGTGAACATACCCCGGAGCTCCTTTTCGGGCTTTGGGTTCTCGTCTGCTTCGCGTCTTCGACGGAAACAGTGGGGTGGATAGGACACCGTCTTTTGGAGATGCTACTTTCTTCAGTGGAAAGCGGGTCGCTCAGTGATACGGAGCAGTGGGCGATCTCCTGGATCCTCCGCAAGATCATTCATATTGGACTGTTCAGCACTCTTGGGTATCTGGCGATGACCACTCGACACTGTTGGTCTAGGCGCACCATGCTGGTCGTCGGTCTCAGTGTATGCCTGATGGCTGAGTGGCAACAGAATTTCGCCAACGGCCGTAGCGCGGAAATAGTCGACGCAATAATCAATTTGTCCGCGTTCGGTGCAGGTGTGGTGCTGTTCCGATTCGAAAAGCACTGGCTCTCTTCAGTCAAGCGGCATCATGCTGCTGTCTCTCGAAGCCAGCGCGAGGTTCCGTAGACGAGATCGTGTAGGTAACGTGACTCCGTATTTATCAGAAGTGGGGAGAGTGCGATGACGAGATTTACCAATCTAAGATGGTCGGCAGTGCTACTCAGGGTGATGGCCGATGTTTTCGTTGTCATGGCCTCACTGATAGTGGCTTTTCTCTTCCGGTTCTTTCTAGCGTTCTGGACTCTAAGTGTTGAAGACCCTGCCGAATTCATGCAGCATTATTCGGATGATCTTGTAATGTGGAGTCCGCTGTTGGCACTGATTCTGGTGGGGATATTCGCCATCACCGGCATTTATACAAAGAAACGGTTTTACACCCGGCGGTTTAAGGTCTTCGCCTTGGCTCAAGGGATCTCTATTTCCTACGCAGTATTCCTCCTGGTGGCCTATTTCGTCGCATATCCTGACTACTTGGCTGTTCCCCGTAGCGTGTTTCTACTCTCCTATGCCCTCACCATGGTCGGATGTATCGGGATGAGAGGTATCAAGGAGTATGTAGAAAATCATTTTACTATTCAGTCCAATAAACTACCCTCCGAGCGAAAGATCAAGAAAGTGTTGGTCATCGGTGGCGGCGGTTATATCGGCAGTGTATTGGTGCGCGATTTGCTCGAGGCTCAATACCAAGTTCGAGTCCTTGATCTACTATTTTTCGGTGACGAATCAATTCGGGAGTTGAACGGGCATCCTGGATTCGAATTGATTCGAGGCGATTTCCGGCACGTTGACATGGTTGTGAAGGCCGTGAAGGGCGTAGATGCGGTAATCCATCTCGGCGCTATTGTTGGCGATCCTGCATGTGCTGTAGACGAGGAGATCACATTACAGACGAACTACGCGGCAACCGCTCTTGTGGCCGAAGTCTGCAAGGGATCGGGGGTCTCGCGAATGCTCTTTGCGTCAACCTGCAGTGTGTATGGAGCTACTGAACACCTGGTTGATGAAAAGTCTGAGCTGAATCCTGTGTCACTCTACGCCACGACTAAGATTGACTCTGAGAAGATCTTGATGGCCGCTGGGAACGACGATTTTCACCCCACAGTTCTCAGGCTTGGAACAGCATACGGCTGGTCCCATCGGCCACGCTTTGACTTGGTGGTAAATTTGTTGACTGCCAAGGCATACTTCGACAAAAAAATTGTGATCTACAACGGCGAACAATGGCGTCCCTTCGTCCACATCAAAGACATATCACGTGCTTTCATAATGATGTTGGATGCTCCCATATCGATGGTTAGCGGGGAAAGTTTCAACGTAGGCTCTTACGGAATGACCCATTCCTTGGCGGACGTGGGTGAGACGATTCGTCAGATCGTTTCGAGTGTTGATGTGGTGCCCGAGACCAATTCGGACCTTCGGAATTACCGAGTCTCGTTTGACAAGATTCACACCGTTCTGGGTTTTACATCTCAAGTGTCACTCCTAGATGGGGTTGAGGAGATTCATCAGGCACTCAAAGACGGCAGAGTCACGGACTATGCAGACCCGGTTTACCACAATCACAAGTTTGTCGCCGAATACGGCGAAGCAATACGTATGCAACTTGGCCCGCGGCTGTTGGCGGGGCAGGTTTACGATCCAGCGAAGTGACCTGCCCCCTGAAAACGAATCCGAATCTTGAGAGAGAATCGAAGGATTCGGGTGTGTGTAAGGAGGCAGGAAATGACGAGGAAGCGATACACGAGCGAACAGATTATCCACAAGCTGAGGGAAGCAGAAGTTGAATTGGCAGCGGGCAACAGCGTGCCGACGGTCTGCCGCAAGCTGGCGATCAGCGAGCAGACGTACTACCGCTGGCGCAAGCAATACGGCGGGCTACGGATCAATCAAGCCAAACGCCGCAAGGATCTCGAGCGAGAGA
>Ga0315339_1000598_pt1 | contig 42315 bp, 45 predicted proteins | sample ASW17metaG_FD_204514 | JGI IMG/M metagenome (GOLD analysis project Ga0315339, IMG submission 204514) | Ammonia-oxidizing marine archaeal communities from Pacific Ocean, United States - ASW #17 | ecosystem: Environmental > Aquatic > Marine > Oceanic | place: USA: California | collected 2016-12-05 | reverse complement strand
TTACAATTATTAATTATTAGATATAACTCTTTCGCCGGTGATTATTGCGAAGGGGTAATACCCGATCCCATTCCGAACTCGGAAGTCAAGCCCTTCAGCGCCGATGGTACTTTGTCTTAAGGCACGGGAGAGTAGGACATTGCCGGCTATAAAAAAATATTATGAAAATAAAAAGTTCATTAAAGTCATTAAAAAAAAGAGACCTTAATTCTAAATTAGTTAGAAGAAGGGGCAGAGTCTACATAATTAATAAAACAAATCCAAAATTCAAAGCAAGACAGAAGTAATTTTTATGGACAATTTTGACCATAAAATAATACTAATCTTTTAGTAATATTTTTTTATGAAAATCGGTTCAATCTCAGAAAATAAAGATTTGGAAAAAAGAATAGCAATCACTCCTGAAATTGCAAAAAAATATATAAGTTTAGATTTAGAAGTTTTGTTAGTAGAAAATTATGGTTCGCACTTAGGCTATGGTGATGATGAATATAAAAAAAAAGGTGTAAATATAATTAAAAATGAAAAAGAGGTTTTGGACAAATCAGATGTAATAGTTCAGCTTGCTTTATTAGCAGATGACAAAATTTCTTTAGTTAAAGAAAACAAAACATTAATTGGTGTATTTAATCCAAGTAGCAATAAAGATAAAATAGAAAGTTTAGCAAAAAAAAAAATTAATTTATTTTCGTTAGAGCTTTTGCCAAGAATAACTAGAGCTCAATCTATGGATATACTTTCTTCACAAGCTAATCTTGCAGGGTATAAAGCTGTTATTGAGTCTTTTGCTAATTTTGAAAAAGCAATCCCGATGATGATGACAGCTGCAGGAACTGTTCCTGCTGCAAAAGTATTAGTAGTGGGCGCTGGTGTTGCAGGTTTGCAAGCAATTGCAACGGCAAAAAGAATGGGTGCAATTGTTTTTGCTACAGATGTTAGAATGGCATCTAAAGAACAAGTCGAGAGCTTAGGCGGAAAGTTTTTAACAGTTGAAGGTTCTGAAAATCTTGAAACAGAAGGAGGCTATGCCAAAGAAGCTTCAGATAAATTTAAAAAAAAACAAGAACAATTATTAGGAGAAACGCTAAAAAAAATTGATATTGTAATTTGTACAGCCTTAATTCCTGGGAAAAAAGCACCAGTAATAATTAAAGAGAACATGATAAATGGTATGCAAGCAGGCTCAGTCATTTATGATTTAGCTGCAGTCCAAGGGGGGAATACTGCTTTTACGGAAGTAGATAAAGTAATTGATAAAGGTGGCATTAGAATTATGGGAGAAACAAATATTTTAAATAAATTACCAATCTCTGCATCTAATTTATATGCAAAAAACGTATTTAATTTTGTTTCCAATCTATACGACAAAGAAAATAAGAAAATTAATATTAATTTAGAAGATGAGATAATTGAAAAAACATTAATTAAATAAAATTATGGAAATAGATCCTTTTATATTCAGACTCAGTATTTTTATTCTCTCAATTTTTATTGGATACTATGTTGTATGGAGTGTTACACCTTCTTTACACACCCCTTTAATGTCTGTAACAAACGCAATTTCATCAGTAATTATTGTGGGTGCTATCATTGCTGGATTAGCTGGAAATTCTGAAAATATTTTTAATACTTCAAGTATTTTTGGATTTTTAGCAATATCTTTAGCAGCAATAAATATTTTTGGAGGATTTTTAGTTACTCAGAGAATGCTCGCAATGTATAAAAAAAAGAAGAAGGATAAATAATGATATCAGCAAATTTATCAGCAATTTTTTATTTGATTTCAGGTATATTATTTATTTTAGCATTAAGAGGTCTATCGTCTCCAGAAACATCTAGACAGGGTAATTTTTTTGGTATTTTGGGAATGATAATTGCAATAACAGTTACATTTTTATCTATAGGAAATTTTTCAAGTGGTTTTGTTTATGTTTTAATTTTTCTTTTAATAGGTGGTTTAATTGGAGCATTCATAGCATATAAAATACCCATGACAGCTATGCCAGAACTTGTGGCTGGATTTCATAGTCTTGTAGGTCTTGCAGCAGTATTTGTTGCAATATCAGCTTTTTTAAATCCAGAAGCTTTTAATCTGGGGTCTCCTGGAGATATTAAGCTTGGAAGTTTAATTGAAATGTCAATTGGTGCAGTAGTTGGGGCCATAACATTTTCAGGTTCAATAATTGCTTTTTTAAAACTTCAGGGAATAATGTCTGGTTCACCGATAATATTTAGAGGCCAACATCCACTTAATGCTTTAATATTAATTTGTATAGTAGTTGTAACTTATCTTTTGTGTTCAACTCAATCTTCAAATCTATTTTGGATTTTATTAGCTATTTCTTTTGTAATTGGTTTTTTATTAATAATTCCAATTGGAGGTGCAGATATGCCAGTTGTTATATCAATGCTAAATTCATATTCTGGTTGGGCAGCTGCAGGAATTGGTTTTACATTAGAAAATACCGCATTAATAATTACAGGGGCTTTAGTAGGTTCTTCAGGTGCAATTTTATCTTATATAATGTGTAAAGGTATGAATCGTTCTTTCTTTAATGTAATTTTAGGAGGATTTGGAGCGATAGATCAATCCTCATCTACTGGAAGTAAAGAACAGAAACCTGTTAAAAGTGGTAACGCTGAAGATGCAGCATTTTTAATGAAGAATGCATCATCAGTTATAATTGTTCCAGGTTACGGAATGGCTGTAGCCCAAGCACAACATGCATTAAGAGAAATGGTAGATACACTTAAAAAAAATGATATTAAAGTTAGCTATGCAATTCATCCTGTTGCAGGAAGAATGCCAGGACATATGAATGTATTACTGGCAGAAGCGAATGTACCTTATGATGAAGTTTTTGAATTAGAAGAAATAAATAATGATTTTGCAAATGCAGATGTAGCATTTGTAATAGGTGCAAATGATGTAACAAACCCAGCAGCAAAAACAGATCCACAAAGCCCAATTTATGGAATGCCAGTTTTAGATGTTGAAAAGTGTAAATCTGTATTATTTGTAAAAAGAAGCTTGTCTCCAGGATATGCCGGTATTGATAATGACTTGTTCTATAGAGAAAATACACTAATGTTATTTGCAGATGCAAAAAAAATGACCGAAGATATAACAAAAAATCTTTAGGATAAAAATTTGTGGTAGGAAGCCAGTTTTGCTAGAAGTATTTGCTGATGCATATATTGAAATGAAGAAACAAGCGCTTCAAATAAATATAGGGGAAAAATTATTAAAGAACTTAATAATCAAAATATTAAACTTAATATTACAGCAGTATATAATGCCAAACAAATAAGCAGAATTCTTCAATCAATAAATAAAAAATCTAAAGTTATAATTTAATTTTTAAATTATTTTTTAATATAAGACATCATAATTGCATAATTAATCCAAAATAGACTAGAAAAATATGTTGAAAAAAAACTTCCAGATGGCAAAAAAGGAATTAAAAAAACGACAATGTAAATAATAGATGTTAATTGAAAAAGATTTTTATTTTTTAAATAACTTTTTGTACTTAAATAGACCGAAGTGATTATAAATATCAAAAAACTTATATAGCCAAATAATCCTGTTTCTGAAAGAAATTCAAAATGAATTTGATGAGGATGTGATGCCCATCTTAAATTTGTTTTACTGTAATCTTCATTTTTATATTTTTCTTTTGAACTTTCAAATCTATAGTTTTTAATGCCAACACCAAAAACAGGATATTCTTTAAAGATTTTAAAAGCAGCGTTGTAGTGAGCGCCATATTTAGATTGTTTAAGAAAGTTGTTTAATCCATCTTTAGTATAAAGAGGCTTTATTTGAAGATAATATCTATATTTTGCCTCTTCATTTAAATTTATGAATAAGGACATAACTATAAATAATAAGGTAATTCCAAAGATTTTTTTTTTAAACTTTATTTCTAAAATAAATAAATAAATAAATAAAATTGTTATAAAGAATTTGATGAAATTAGCTCTTTCTCCAATTAAAAAAGAAATAAAGATAAATATAAAAATTATAATTAAGGCTATTTTTTTATAGTTATTATAAAATTTCAAAAAATAAGAAATAAAGAAAAGTGAAAATATATAAAAAAAAGAGCCTACAATTAGTTCTTCGCCGAAAAAACTTGCGATTCTTCCATCTAAAGAAGTACTAAATCCAATGCTATTAAAACCAAATATAATCTCAAATAACACGTCTAATGTTACTACAAAAAATATAACTGACCAAAAACTAAAAATTATTTTTTCAAATTCTATGGAATATTTATTAGTTAATTTTTTCATCTGAATTATAAAAGGTATCATTATTAAAACTTTTAAAACTCTTGGTAAAGATTGCGCCGAATCTATACTGAAAAAAATATTGACTAGAAGACTAAGAAAAAAAATTATAAGCAACCAAAAAGTTATATCTTTTAAAAAAGAAAAATTTTTATTTAATGATAGATCTATTATGAAAATAACTGCAATTAACAAAAATGTTAGATTTATAAAAAAATTTCCTAAAATTAAACTTATTGGAAAAAAAGCAATAATTATAAATAAAGATTTTTCAATATAGTTGATGTTTGAATAGAAAGTTCTTATGTTTTTGATCATTCTTTTGGTTGCGGGGGACGGATTTGAACCGCCGACCTTCAGGTTATGAGCCTGACGAGCTACCAGACTGCTCCACCCCGCGATATTTAAATTCTATTCTTAAGTTTATTAAGTTTTTTAACTCTTTTTATATTTTCTTGAAGTATTCTCTTTTTCTTCTCTGAAGGTTTTTCATAAGTATTTTTTAATTTTATAATTTTAAAAAAACCATCTCTTTGTAGTTTTCGTTTAAGAACCCTAAGAGCTTGTTCAATATTATTATCTTTAACTTCTATTTTAATAACTACCTCCAAAAAAGTGAGTAGATAACACTTTAAGATTTTTATGTCTATTAAATTTATTCATAATTTTGCTACTTATCAGGTTGTTTTGCTTTTGCTTTTTCTTTTTTTTCTTTTTTTATTCTTCTTTCAGCTTTTTCGATTGCCTCAATCAAATCTTTTTGCGTAAGCAAACTCATTGCAACAGGATCTTTAGGGCTTAAGCTGTTGAAGTTCCAGTAGTTTTTATTTCTTATTGAAGTTACGGAATTTTTTGTCACACCAACTAATTTTGCAATTTGTGAATCTTTAAGTTGAGGGTGGTGTTTAATTAACCATAGCGCTGAATCTGGTTTATCTTGTCTTTTTGATAAAGGAATATATTTTTTTATTTTTTTATCTGAGTTGGAAATTTTAATATCGCTATTTTTAATTTGAAGAGGTCTATTTTCATCCTTTGATGATAAATCGATTTCTTCTCTGGTTAATTGTCCTGAAATAATAGGGTTATAAGCCATAATTCCTTTCGCTACTTCACCATCGGCAATTCCCTGGATCTCTACTTCATGAAGATTGCAAAATTCTGAGATTTGTTTAAAGGTAAGGGTTGTATTTTCTACTAACCATACGGCTGTAGCCATTGGCATTAATGGAGCATTTGACATTTAATCTTTTTTTTCTGATCTGAAGTTTTGAAATTTTTTATTAAATTTACTTACACGGCCTTTATCTAATAATTTTAGTTTTCCACCTGTCCAAGCGGAGTGTGATTTTGGGTCTATTTCTAATTTTAAAACATCTCCTTCTGACCCCCAAGTTGATCTTGTTTCAAATTGAGTGCCATCAGTCATTTCAATTTTAATAGCATGATAATTTGGATGAATATTTTTTTTCATATCGAGATTTATAGCAAAAGATTTTAAGAAAACAATTAAAAGTTATCCAGTTTTTTAAGCATTTTTTCATTAATTGCACTACTTGATGCGGTTATTTTTATATTGTTATTTTTATTTAAATCTAATTCATTAACTATACCGCCAGCTTCTTTTACAATTATTATTCCAGCAGCAATATCCCATAAATTTAAATTATTTTGGAAATAACCATCATACCGACCAGCCCCTACATACGCCATATCAAGGGCAGCACTTCCAGATTTTCGAGTAATTAAATCTAAGTTAGACAAAGTTTTTCCACCAGTAGCAAATAAACAACCTTCCATTTCTCTTTTTTTTGAAACCTTAATCTTTTGATTATTGAAATATGCTCCATTGTCTTTTTCAGCATAAAACATTTCATCTTTTATTGGATCGTAAATTAAACCAGAAATAATTTCATCTTTTGATTTTAAAGCAATTGAAATTGCAAAATGAGGAACACCATGTAAAAAATTTGTAGTTCCATCAATTGGATCTATGATCCATACATTTTCCAAATCTTTATTTTTTATTGATCCTGCCTCTTCGCTTAAAATTGAATAATTTTTTTTTGCTTTAATCAATTCTTCAATAATTATTTTTTCCGCTTTAGTATCTGCATTAGAAACAAAATCTGATGGTCCTTTAATTGATACTTGTAATTTTTCCACTTCACCAAAATCTCTAATTAAAGTTTTTGATGCTTTTTCACTTGCCTTAATCATTATATTTAAATTAGGGGAGATAGAGTTCATAATAATTTAAATTTTTTTAATATATTCTAGAGTTCTTGTATCAACTATAATTTGATCTTCACTTTCTATAAAGGGAGGGACCTGTATATTAATTCCATTATCTAGTGTTGCAGGTTTATATGAAGATGAAACAGTTTGACCTTTTAGAGATGCATCGGTTGTTTGTATTTTACAAGTTACTTGGTTTGGAAGTTCAACAGATAAAGGTACATCATTATAAAAACTTATGTTTACTTCAAGATTTTCAGTTAACATTTTTCCTTTTTCTCCAACACTATTTTTTTTAATATTTATTTGTTCAAAAGATTTTGGATTCATAAAATAATAATTTTGTTCATCATCATATAGATAATTGAATTTAGTTTCATCTAATGATGCTTTTTCAACCGCTTCACTTGATCTAAATCTTTCATTAAGTTTAGTATTTTTATTTAAACTTTTCATTTCTACTTGAGCAAATGCCCCACCCTTACCAGGTTTGACATGTTGAGTTTTTAACACTTGCCACAAGTCATTTTTGTATTCAATTAACATTCCAACTCTAATCTCACTTGCATATATTTTCATTTTAATTTTTTAATAGCTTCTATTGGTTTATATTTTTTATTATTCCAAATGTAGCCTGAGATAGCTAAAAAGTTAGCTTTATTCAATAAGAGTTTTTTGTAATTACTTAACTTTATTCCTCCTATAGCGACTATTGGAGTATTAGTTATTTTTTTAGCTAAATTTAAGATTTTTAAGTTTGCCCTGTACTTAACTTTTTTTGTTTTTGATGAATAAAAAGCACCGAAGGCTAGATAGCTAGCTCCATATTTAATTGCGTCTTCAGCTAATTTTATTGAATTATGACAAGTAATCCCAATAATTTTTTTTTTTAATATTTTTTTGGCTTTTATGATATTTGTATCTTTCTGGCCCAAATGACAACCATCTGCATTTAGCTTTTTAGCAAGAATTGGATCATCATTAATTAGAAATTTAACTTTATATTTTTTACAAATTTTTTTTATTTTTTTTCCAATAAAAAATTTATTTCTATTTGTTTCATTTTTTAATCTTAATTGAAAAAAACTTACTTTCTTTGTATTTAATATCTGATCTAGCTCTTTATAAAAATTATTACTTTTAATTCTATTAGGAGAAATTAAATAAATAAATTTTTTATTGATTTTACTTTGTTTCAAGCTCCTCTGACCATTTGCCTTGAGCCGCAAGTGTACACATATTCGTTCTATGATTAAAAATATCTTGTGTACCCTTAATATTATTAATATCTTTTGACCAGAATTTAAGAGCACTTTGTTGTAAAGCTCTTCCATAAGAATAGCTCATTATAAAGTCAGTATTGTTATTTAAATTAATTAAATTTAAATTTTTAGTCGCCTCTTTCTCAGTTTGTCCGCCGGATAAAAAAGCAATACCAGGGATTTCTGAAGGGACTGACTCTTTAAGGCATTTTAATGTTAAATTAGCTATCTCTTCATTTGTGATTTTTTGATTTGAGTTAGACCCAGGCAAAATCATATTTGGTTTTAAAATAGTTCCGGCTAATTCAACTTTATTAAGAATTAATTCTTCAAAACATTTTTTTATAACTTCCGATGTTTTGTTAAAACAATCTTCAGCTGAGTGATTTCCATCCATTAATACTTCTGGTTCAACAATTGGAACCATTCCACATTCTTGTACAAGAGCAGAATATCTTGCTAATGCATGTGCATTTGAGTGAATCGACAATTTACTTGGGTATTTATTAGATATAATATAGACGCCTCTCCATTTAGTAAATCTGGCTCCAAGTTTATAATATTTTTTTAATCTTTCTCTTAAACCATCTAGTCCTTCTGTGATTTTTTCGTCAGGTGAATTTGCTAAAATTTTTGCACCAGTATCAACTTTAATTCCAGAAATGGCACCAGATGAAAAAATTAATTCAGGAATAGTTTTTTTTAAATTTGATGTTTGTTTAATTGTTTCATCATACAAAATAACTCCTCCTATACAATTTTTCATACTTTCTGATGAAAACAGTGTTTCTCTAAACAAAAGTCTATTTTCTGGCGTTGATGGTACATTTACATCTTCAAGTCTCTTAGTCATTGTTCCGGTACTTTCATCTGTGGCCAGAATACCTTTTCCATTTGATAAAATTTTTAAAGCAATGTTATTTAATTCAGACATGTTAATTTAAAGCCTTTATACCAGGTAACTCTTTACCTTCAAGGTATTCTAAAAAAGCACCACCCGCAGTTGAAACAAAATTGAATGTTTCAAATTTATTAAACTTATTTATTACTGCAACAGTTTCTCCACCACCAGCAACAGAATAAATTTTATCTTTATGTTTTTTATTAGCAATAATTTCTAATATTTCCTTTGTTCCATTGGCAAAGTTTGGATTTTCAAAATATCCAGCTGGACCATTCCATAATACTGTATTTGATTTATTAACTATGTTTTTTATTGATGCGATAGTTTTAGGTCCTATATCTAATATCATTTCATCGTTATCCACTTCATTATTTTCTTTTATTTTTCCACTTCCATTTAAGTTTTGTGAAACTACGACATCCAACGGGCTATGTATTTGACAATTGTAAGTTTTAGATTTTTCTAATATTTCTCTAACCATATCTTTGTAGTCATCATCACATATTGATTTGCCTATATTCATCCCAGTATTTTTAAGCATTGCGTTACCCATCCCACCAACAATGATTATATTATTAAAAATCCTAATTAAATTTGAAATAATCTTAATTTTTGTAGAAATTTTAGATCCACCAATAATACAAGTAATTGGCTTTGTAATTTCGGACGTTATTTTTCTTAAAGCATTTATTTCTTCAATAAATTGTAAACCACAGTAAGAAGGAAGATACTTAGGGACCCCTGCGATTGAAGAATGTGCTCTATGGGAGCAAGAAAAAGCATCATTGACGTAGATATCTCCTAAACCTGAAATTTTTTTTGAAAACAACTCATTATTTTGTTCTTCTTCTTCATAAAATCTTATATTTTCCATCATCATAATTGAGCCATCAGAAATTTTATTAATTTCAATTAAAGTCTTTTCATTAATGAGGTCTTTATTAAATAAAACTTCCTTATTTAAAAGTTCTGACAATTTTCTTGAAATGGGTTCTAAGGACATTCCGTTCACAACTTTTCCTTTTGGTCTCCCAATATGAGATAATATTATTATTTTAGCTTTTTTTTCTATTAACAATTTTAAAGTAGGTAAGATTTTTTTTATTCTAGATGTTTCTGTTATTGATCCATTTTTCATTGGAACATTTAAGTCGACTCGTACTATTATTTTTTTTCCTTTTAAAATAAGATTATTTTCTAAGATGCTATTCATTAAAGTTTAAATCTTATGAAGGTATTCAACAATATCACACATTCTATTTGAAAAACCCCATTCATTGTCATACCAAGCTGAAATTTTTCCCATATTTCTCCCGACTACACTTGTTAAAGAGGAGTCAATAATAGCTGAAGCAGAGTTATGATTAAAATCAATCGAGACTAATTTTTCCTTTGTAACTTCTAAAACTTTTTTAGATTGCTTTTTAGATGCTTTGATAAAAGCTTTATTAATTTCATCTTTAGTTATTTCTTTTTTTGTGCAAAAAACTAATTCTATCAAAGAAACATTAGGCGTTGGAATTCTCATGGCCACACCTTCAAGCTTTCCTTTTAGCGAAGGAATTATTTCGCCGATAGCTTTTGAAGCGCCTGTTGATGTTGGAACAATAGATTGACTAGCAGATCTTGCTCTTCTAGGATCTTTGTGAGAGTTATCTAATATTCTTTGATCGCTAGTAAACGCATGAATAGCTGTCATAAAACCTTTTTCAATCTCAAAACTTTCATTTAAAATATTTGCAACTGGTGCAAGACAGTTAGTTGTACAGGAAGCTGCGGATATTATTTGATCATTTTTTGAAAGTATTTTTTCATTTACTCCATATACAATAGTTTTATCAGCATTTTTACAAGGCGCTGAAACAATAACTTTTTTAGCTCCATTTTTTATGTGAGCTAATAATTTTTCTTTAGAATTAAATTTTCCAGTACACTCAAAAACATAATCAACATTATGTTTTTTCCAATTGATATTTTCAACACTAGACTCTTGTGAAAATGAAATTTTATTTTTATTAATGATTAGATGATTTTCATCAAAACCAAGTTCTGCATTAAATTTTCCATGAATTGAGTCATACTTAATTAAAGAACAGCTGGTTTCTGAATTAGATCTATTGTTTATATGCTTAATCTCTATATTTTTATTTTTACTTTCAATAATTGCTCGAATTACCATTCTGCCAATTCGTCCCATTCCATTAATTCCAATTTTTATTGCCATATTTAATTCTTTATTAGATTTTTAGTTTTTTTGGAAATATTTTCAGCTGTTAATCCAAAATGTTTGTAAATTTCTTTATATGGTGCGCTTTTGCCAAATTCTTCAATTCCAAAATTTAAACCTTTTTTTTCAACAAACTTATGCCAGTTTGTTGTTGATCCAGCCTCAATTGTTATAGCAAAATCTGTTTCTTTCAAAACTTCATCTTTATATACATCGGACTGTTGCTCAAATAATTCCTGACATGGAACTGATATAACCTTAGAATAAATACTTTCTATGGCTAATTTATGACTTACCTCTAAAGCTAAATTAATTTCTGAACCACTAGCAAAAATTGTAAGCTCTATTTCATGATTTGATCTTGATATTTCGTAAGCACCTAAAGAACATTTGTTTTCTTTTGTAAATTCTTTTCGCACAGGATCTAGGTTCTGCCTAGTTAATGCTAATATACTTGGAGAGTTTAAATTTTCTAAAGCAAGTTGCCAGCATTCATAAGTTTCTATTGTATCAGCTGGTCTAAAAACATTTAAATTTGGAATTGATCTTAATCCTGTTAGTTGTTCAATAGGTTGATGGGTTGGTCCATCTTCTCCTAATCCAATTGAGTCATGCGTCATCACATAAATAACTCTTTGCTTCATTAATGCAGATAGTCGAATTGAGGGTTTACAATAATCACTAAAAATTAGAAAAGTTCCACCGTAAGGAATTAAATTACCGTGTAGCGCAATACCATTCATAATACCACACATTGCATGCTCTCTAACACCGTAGTGAATGTAACTACCTTTAAAATCATTTGGTTTAATTATCCTTTGATTTATAGTTTTTGTATTATTAGATCCAGCCAAGTCCGCTGAACCCCCAACAAGAGAAGAGTCTTTTTCAGTTAGAGAGGTTAAAATTTTTTCTGAAGCTTTTCTTGACGCTAAAGGTTTTAAGTTTTTTATGGCTTTATATTTTTCTCTTTCAAATATTGAACTAAAATTAATTGAAAAAAATTTTTTAATTTTATTCTTTTTTTTATTATATTTTTTTTTCCATTTTTCCTCTTCTTTTTTGCCCTTATTACCAATTTCTTTCCAGGTATCTAGAATATTTTTAGGAATTTCAAATGGTTCGTGGTTCCATTTTAATTTTTTTCTAACAAGCTTAATTTCTTCAGCTCCTAATGGGCTTCCGTGGACTGATGCACTGCCACTTTTATTGGGTGATCCATAACCTATTTTAGTCTTGCATGAAATGACAGTTGGTTTTTTTGAGTTTTGAACTTTTTTTAAAGATTTAAATATTTGTTTTTCATTGTGACCATCAATTTCGATATAATTCCAGCCATAACTTTCAAATCTTTTTTTAAAATTATCAGATACCGCTAAGTTAGTTGGTCCATCAATTGATATTGAATTATTATCGAATAACATGATTAAATTTTTTAAGTTTAAATGGCCTGCAAGACTAAGCGCCTCATGACTAATGCCTTCCATTAAACAACCATCTCCAGCCAAGACATATGTTTTATGATTAATTACTTTTTCACCAAATTTTTTCTTTAAAATTTCTTCTGATATTGCAAAACCAACAGCATTAGCGATTCCTTGTCCAAGAGGTCCTGTTGTAGTTTCTATTCCCGTGCCCGGATGGTATTCAGGATGTCCAGCACAAACAGAATTTAATTGTCTAAAATTTTTAATATCTTCAATAGATACACTTTTGTATCCAGTTAAATAAAGAATCGAATAAAGTAACATTGAGCCATGCCCTGCGGACAAAACAAATCTATCACGATTCAGCCAATTGGGATTTTTTGGGTTAAATTTTAGAAAGCTCTTAAACAAGACAGTGGCTACGTCTGCCATACCCATGGGCATGCCAGGATGGCCAGAATTAGCTTTTTGGACCGCATCCATAGATAAAAATCTTATGGCATTAGATAAATCCTTATGTAGTTTGCTCAAAAATTATCCTATCTAGACTAAGAAGACTCAATTTAATAATATAATTATATATATATGAAAACTCCTAGTGAAAAAGAAAAAAAACTTAATTTAGCACTTTCTAAATTAAAAAATTTAAATTTAGAAAATCCAAATCTTAAAAATGCGCTAGAAAATTTAGATAATCAAAAAAATCAATTAGAAATTGAAAAAAATGAAATCAAAATAAAATATGAAAACTTAAATCAATATTATGAAAAGCTTAAACAAAAATTAGATAGATTAAACAATTCGAAAGACCATGAGCAACTTAAAGAAATAGAATTTTCAGAAAAAATTGATGAATTAAACCAGGAAACAGATACTCTGTTAGAAGAATTAGATAAATGGCAAATATAAATATAAAATTTAATGGAAAAGAATTTCTTTTGTCTTGTGAAGACGGCCAAGAAGATCATTTAGAAGAACTCTCGTTAAGTTTAAATCAAAAGTTTAGTGAGTTAAAAAATAACTTAGGAAATATTGGTGAAAATAAACTTTTGCTTATTACTTCGATAAAAATTATGGATGAATATTTTGAAACCAAAAAAAAAATAGATAAAAAGAAAGAAGAAGTTAAACATTTATCAAATAAATTTAGAGAATTAAAATCATTAGTATACGAATATAAAGAAAAAAAAGAAAAAGAAATAGATAAGTTGGTTTTAGATCAGGAACAATTTAAAAAAGATATTGAAAAAAATAAACAGAATTTTGAAAAAATAATTGAAGATGCGGCAGAAGAAATTGAAAACTTTGTTCAAAAGACAAATCAAGATAATCTAATTCAATAAATGCTGTGTTAAAATCTAAACTAAGAAAAAAAATTCTTAAACTAAGAAAAATTTCAAACAAAAATAATAGTAAGATAAATTTTAATAAAATTTTTAATTTTTTAAAAAAAAAAAAATTATTAAAAAAATCAATAGGTGGATATTTTCCTGTAAATTATGAGGTTGATGATTTAAGTATCTTAAGAGAACTCAGCAATAGAAACTATAAAATTTCCTTACCTGTAATAAAAAAAAAATTTAATATGGATTTCTATCAGTGGACCTTTGATGATCCACTAAAAATTAATAAATATGGAATTCCTGAACCACAAGCTAAAAAATTAATTTATCCAGATATAATTTTAATTCCTTTGGTTGCATTTGATAAAAATTTAAATCGACTGGGTTACGGGGGCGGCTATTATGATCGTTTAATTAGTAAAATAAGTAAAAAAAAAAAAATATTAAAAATTGGGTTGGCGCTTACAGTTCAAAAAATTAATGCTGTGCCAGTAACAAAATATGATAAAAAATTAGATTATATTTTAACAAATAAACATATTTTTTCATGAGAATTCTTTTTTTAGGAGATGTGGTTGGTAAATCCGGCTGTTTAGCCGTAACTAAAAATTTACCCGAACAAATCAAAAAAAAAAAAATTGACTTCGTTATTGTTAATGGAGAAAATGCGGCCGATCAGGGATTTGGTATTACGGAAAAAATCACAAATGATCTGATTAGCGCTGGAGTTGACGTTATAACAACTGGCAATCATGTATGGGACCAAAAAGAAACAATTAATTTTATTGATAAAGAAAATAGATTATTAAGGCCAGAAAACTTAATTCAATCATCGCCAGGAAAAGGATTTCAGATTTTTGAATCTAAAAACAATTTTAAAGTTGGTGTACTTAATTTAATGGGAAATGTATTTATGAAAAAATGTGATGATGTGTTTCAGGCAGTGGAAAAATTTATAAAAAATAAAAAATTAAAAGAAGATTATGATTTCCTTGTAGTTGATTTTCATGGAGAAATTACAAGTGAAAAAATGGCAATAGGACATTTTTTTGATGGCAAGGCAACTTTAGTTGTTGGTACTCACACGCATGTTCCAACTAATGATGCTAGAATTTTAGAAAATGGTACAGCTTATCAGACAGACTCTGGGATGTGTGGGGACTATAATTCAGTGATTGGTATGGATAAAAACAATTCTTTAAACAAGTTTTTAAATAAAGATTATCAAAAACATTTTCCAGCGACTGGAATCGCATCTTTGTGTGGCGTAATAGTTGATGCGAATGAAAAAAATGGATTAGCAAAAAATATTGAAAATTTTATATATGGGGGAGATTTAAAAAATTCTATTTAATTGTTATGTCAGGACATTCAAAGTGGGCAAGTATAAAACATAAGAAAGGAAAAGCTGACAAGCAAAGATCAAAAATATTTTCTAAAATATCAAAAGAAATTACAGTTGCTGCAAAATTAGGTGAGAAGGATCCAGATATGAATCCAAGATTAAGATCTGCAATTCAAGCGGCTAGATCGGCAAATATGCCAAAAGATAATATTGAAAGAGCCATTGACAAATCATCGGCTAACACAGAGTCAAATTTTGAAAATTTGAGATATGAAGGGTTTGGACCAAATAAAATAGCCGTTATAGTTGAGGCTTTGACAGATAATAAAAACAGAACAGCATCTAATATTAGAACTATTTTTCAAAAAAGTGGAGGAAATTTAGGAACACAAGGTTCGGCATCTCATAATTTTAATCAAATGGGAGTTATTAAAATTGATAAAAAAGAAATATCAGACGAGCAAGTTTTTGAATTTGCAATAGAATCTGGTGCAAAAGAATGCTTTTCAAACGATGATTATCATGAAATTCAATGTGAGATGAATGAAATTTATAATGTTAAAAAAAAATTAGAAGTTACAATTCAAAATTTTATTTCAACAGAAATTGAATGGATGCCTTTAAATAGTGTTGAGCTAGACAAAGATAGGGCAGACGCAGCAACTGAATTTTTAGCAACTTTAGAAGACGACGACGATGTACAAAATGTTTATGCAAATTTAAAGCTTGGAAGTAATTAATGCTTATTATTGGAATAGATCCAGGGATTACAGGAGCTATATGTTTTTTTGAAGATGGAAAAATTATTGATGTTATTGAAATGCCTAATATGCCAGAAGGGAAAAAAAATAAAAGACAGGTAAATGGAGCACAAATTTACCATGAAATTTCCAAAAAAATAAAGAACCTTGAAAAAGAAAATGTCAAAGTTATTGTAGAGCAAGTATCCGCAATGCCAGGACAAGGGGTAACAAGCATGTTTAATTTTGGGCAATCATTTGGTGTATTAAAAGGAATATGTTCTGCAATGCAATTATCAGTTTATTTTATAAGACCTGTAAAATGGAAAAAATACTTTAATCTTATTAATTCCGAAAAGGACGCCAGTAGAACTAAAGCAATAGAGATTTTTCCTTATTTTTCATCACAATTATCAAAAAAAAAAGACTCAAATAAAGCTGACGCCATACTAATTTCAAGTTTTTTTTACGAAACTTACAAATCTGAAGAAAAAACTTAACAATTATAGACAAATTGATGACACATTTTAGTGTGAAATCTTAAGTTATGGAAGCAGATATAACATCTCAAGCAGTAGGTCTAGCAAGTAGTGCAGATTTTTCACTTTTAAATTTATTTATTAGAGCCGATGTTGTAGTTAAAACGGTAATATTATTATTGATAGCAGCTTCTATTTACTCATGGGCAATAATTATTGAAAAAGTTAAACTATTTAAAAAAATAAATACAAGCTCAGAAGCATTTGAAGAAAAATTTTGGAAATCAAAATCAGCAGAAAACTTTTATCATAATCTTCCTCAAAATATAGCCGATCCTATGGCTCTTACTTTTAAAGCTACAATGCAAACAATGTTAAAATCAAGATCAAAATCAAACTTGTCTGAAAAAATGTCTGGAATATTAGAATCTAATATTGAAAAACAAATGAATAAAATAGAAAAAAGTTATACATTTTTAGCAACAGTTGGATCAACAGCCCCTTTCATTGGTTTGTTCGGAACTGTTTGGGGTATTATGAATTCATTTCAGTCAATAGCTATTTCAAGAAATACAAGTTTAGCCATTGTTGCTCCTGGAATTGCAGAGGCATTATTTGCTACTGCATTAGGACTTTTGGCAGCTATACCAGCAGTTGTTGCATATAATAAATTTAACAGTGATTCAAAAAAATACTCACAGAAATTAGAAAGTTTTTCAAGAAGATTTTTATCAATAATTTAAAATGGCATTTAAATTAAAACGTTCATCTAGAGAACCTATGAGCGAAATAAATGTAACACCTTTTGTAGATGTTATGTTAGTTTTATTAATTATTTTTATGGTTACAGCTCCATTATTAACGGTCGGAGTTCAAGTTGATTTACCAGAAAGTTCGGCTGACTCACTTCCAGAAGAACAGGAGCCTTTAACTTTAAGTATTAACTCTAAAGGTGAAATTTTTATACAAGAATCAAAAGTTGAATATGAAAAAATTATAGCAAAAATATTAGCTGTTTCAAAAAATAGAACCGATACTAGGATTTATGTAAGAGGGGACAAAACAATTAACTATGGAAGAGTTTTAGAAATAATGGGATTACTTTCAGGGTCTGGTTTTACTAAAGTAGCATTAATTTCGGAACCTTATAAAGAAAGATAAAATTGTGACTAGAAATATTATTATTTCTTCATCTTTTCATATTTTTATGATTTTAATTGCAGCAATGAGTCTACCTTTTTTATCAAAAAAGCCAATTGATCTTCCTCCCATAGTATCTGTAGAGCTAATACAAATTACTGATAAAACTAATATACCATTCGCTCCTAAAGCAAAAAAAATTATAGAAAAAGTTAAAAAAAAAGAAAAGCTAGTATCTGAACAAGCTCCGCCAAAAGTAGTAAAAAAAGAAAAACCAGATGCAGTTCCTTTGCCAGATAAAAATATAGAAAAAGTAAAAAAACAAGAAGATAAAAAACAAAACCCAGAAAAAATTGACACTGAAGTTAAACAAGTATCAGAGTTTGAAAAACAAGAATTATTTGATCCAAATAATATTGCGGCTCTTATTGACAAATCTAGAGAAGAAACAGCGGAAACTAAGTATAAAACAGACAAAGTTACTCAAGATCAGGAAAAAAGTGTTGACATGTCAGGTCTATCATTAAGTGAAGAAGATGCTTTAAAAGCACAAATTTTTGGGTGCTGGAGCATACCTTTGGGGTTGCCATATAATGAAAATTTACTGGTTAGAATAAAATTGAAGTTAAAACCCGATGGATCTGTTATAAGATCTGAAATTTTAGATCATGCAAGAATGAATAAACCAGGACAAGGATTTTACAAAGTGTTAGCTGAAAGTGCTTTGAGAGCAATTCAATTATGTCAACCATTAAGAGTGCCAACAACAGGCTATGAAACATGGAAAGATTTACAATTAAATTTTGATGCTAGAGAAATGTTAGGAGGATAAAATGAAATTTAGATACATATTTTTATTAATTATCTTATTACCCATTAAAGCTTTTGCATTAATTGAAGTTGATATTACAAGGGGTAATTTAAGTCCTCTGCCAATTGCAGTGTCTCCTTTATCTATAGATGAAGAGTCGAAAGAAAATTTTAGGATGATACTAAAAAAGAAAAATATTGGTTCTGAAATTTCAAAAATTGTAGAAAATAATTTAAAACAATCAGGTTTATTTAATCCATTAAATAAAGATGCATTTCTTCAAAAACCTGAAATTGCTAATTTAAAACCTAGATTTGAGGATTGGGCATTAATTAAAGCTCAAGCTTTGATTACTGGAAAAGTAACCTCAGTTGATGACAAGCTAAGAGTTGAGTTTAGGTTGTGGGATGTTTTGGCCGGTAAAGAAATGATGGCGTTAGCTTTTACGACTGTACCAACTAACTGGAGAAGAGTTGGGCATATCATAACGGATAAAGTTTATGAACGGCTAACGGGAGAGAAAGGTTATTTTGATACTAGAATTATTTATGTTGCTGAAGAAGGTCCAAAAACTAATAGAATTAAAAAATTAGCAATTATGGACCAGGATGGATTTAATACAAAATATTTAACTTTGGGAAATGAATTAGTATTAACTCCAAGATTTAGTCCTACAAACCAGATGGTTACCTATTTATCATATTTTCGAAATTTACCAAGAGTTTACTTGCTTGATATAGAAACGGGAGTTCAAGAAGTTGTGGGTGATTTCGCGGGCATGACATTTGCACCAAGATTTTCACCAGATGGAAAAAAAATAATTATGAGTTTTGCTATGGATGGTAATTCAGACATTTATACTATGGATCTAGAAAATAGACTTGTAGAAAGAATTACAAATCATCCTTCTATTGATACGTCTCCATCTTATTCACCAAACGGAAAATATATTTGTTTTAATTCTGATAGGAGTGGCTATCAACAAATTTATGTAATGAAAAGTGATGGTACTAATGTTAAAAGAATATCATATGGAAAAGGTCTTTACGGAACTCCAGTTTGGTCTCCAAGAGGGGATTTAATAGCATTTACAAAATTACATAAAGGAAAGTTTTTTATTGGAGTTATGAGAATTGATGGAAAAGGAGAAAGACTGTTAACAGAAAATTTTTATCAAGAAGCTCCTTCATGGTCACCAAATGGTAGAGTTTTGATATATTATAGAGAAACAAAAACTGACGCAAAAGGAGAGGGGTTTTCAGCTAAATTATGGTCTATAGATTTAACGGGCTATAATGAAAGGCTTGTTGAGACAGAAAGTGACGGTTCTGACCCATCATGGTCAGCTTTATTAAGTAATTAATGTTAAATGGTTGATTTTTAGGCTTGAAACATTTAATTAGTTATGAAAAAGTTACGTAATTCAATTTTAAGGAGCAGTCATGAATTTAGAGAAGATTTTAAAAAATACATTTTTAGTATTGCTAGCATGTTTAGTTTTATCTGCTTGCGCAACTAAAAAAGTAAGCACAGGACAAATGCAGGGCGACGTATATACTGGAACGGATACGGTCGAATATTTGGCATCAGGCGTTCCTGACAGAGTTTTCTTTGCAACAAATGAGTCAGTTTTAACAACTGCTTCAAGAGATACTCTTAGAAAACAAGCTACATGGTTAAGAAAAAATTCTGATATAAACGTAGTATTAGAAGGTCATGCCGATGAAAGAGGTACAAGGGAGTACAACTTAGCATTGGGAGAAAGAAGAGCCAATGCAGCCAAAGATTATCTAATGACTTATGGAATTTCATCTAGCAGAATTTCAGTAATTAGCTATGGAAAAGAAAGACCTGTAGATTCTGGATCTAATCCATTATCTTGGTCAAAAAATAGAAGATCAGTTACAGTAAAAGCTAATTAACAAATTTATTTTAAAAGACCCTGGTATGAGAATATCCAGGGTCTTTTTTTTGCCATTATTATAATTACTAATCAATTTAATGATTAAGATTAAGAATTTAATAATTACAAAATTTTTTGTAATTTTTATTTTGTTTAGCCCTAAAGCCTACGCAGATAATCATAATGTTTTTGAAGTTTTAGAATTAATTCAAAAAGATCTTAAAACACTAGAAAAAGCAGTTTATTTAAATTCGTCAAATCAAAGTTCAAATAATGATGAAATTTTAGGAGACTCTACTTATAAAAATGGCGAAGATGTTTTAACTAGACATTTGCTAAAATTATCTGAAATAGAAAATCAATTTCAAGTGTTAACGAATAAGTTTGAAGAAATTAATTTTAAACTTGATAAATTATCAACTAGATTATCTAAAGTTCAAGCTGACAACCAAATGAGATTTCAACAATTAGAAAGCTCAACAATTTCTTTAAATGGTGATAATAAAAAAGTAAGCTCTTTACCTAAAGAAGAAATAACTAAAGAATTACCAGGATCTTCTCAACCGCAAGATCTTGGCGCAATTTCTTATAAAGATACAGAAACAAAATCAACTATACAACAAACTCAGTCAATAGAATCTACAAGCGCGATAGTAACTGAAACTTTTCAATCAGAAGAAAAATTATTACCTGATGATAATCCAGAAAAACAGTATGAGTTTGCAACAAGTTTTTTAAAAGTAGGCGACTACAACATGGCAGAGAGAGCGCTTAGAGAATTTGTTGAAACTAATCCTGATCATAACCTCGCAGGCTCCGCCCAGTATTGGTATGCTGAAACTTTTAGGATTAGGCAATTATACACAGATGCAGCATCAGCATATCTTGAAGGATATCAAAAATATCCAAAAGGCCAGAAGGCTCCTATAAATTTATTAAAACTTGGTGTATCATTAGTTCAAATAGGAGAAAAAGATCAAGGTTGTTTGATGATAACTGGTGTAATAAAACAATACCCAAAAGCAAATCAATCTGTTCTTCAAAAAGCTAAGTATGAAGAAAAAAAGTTTGAGTGTAAAAAAGAAAGTTCATAATTTAATTTTAAATCATTTAAATGATCCAAAAATATTAAAAATTTTTAGTATTTTTAAAAGGAATTTAGATATTAAAAATAAATTTTCAGTAGCATTGTCCGGTGGTCCAGACAGTATGTCTCTAGCATTTCTAGCAAAGTGTTTTTCAATTATTAAAAAAGCAAATGTAAAATTTTATTTAGTTAACCATAAGTTGCGCAAAGATTCTTCTACTGAAGCAAAAATTGTAGTTTCGGTGTTAAAAAAGTTTGATATAAACTGTCAAATATTAGTTTGGAACGGTAAAAAACCATCGTCAAATATTCAGGCTGTAGCAAGAAATAAAAGATATTCACTTTTAACAGGTGCATGTAAATTGGATAAAATAAAATTCCTTCTTTTAGGGCATCATTTAGATGATTTATATGAAAATTTTTTAATAAGACTTTTGCGTGGAAGTGGACTTAAAGGTCTTACATCTTTTGACGAAAAAGCTGAATTTAAAAATAATGGAATTAATATTTTAAGACCATTAATTAATATAGAAAAAAAAGATTTAGTTTATTTATCGAATAAAGTATTTAATTTTTTTGTGAAAGATCCTTCAAATTTAAATGAAAATTTTAAAAGAATTAGAATTAGGAATCTAATGGAAAATCTTGAAAAAGAAGGTTTAGATAAAAAAAAATTTGGTTTAACTATTAGTAATTTAAAAGATTCCAATAGATCAATTAACTTTTATGTCAAAAATAATATAAAAACTAATAGTAAGTTTATTAAAAATAATAATATTTTTATATTAAATAAATTTTTCTTTAATCAACCTAATGAAATTATTTTAAGATCATTGATAATTATTATGAAATCTATAAGCAAAAAATATTATTCAGCTAGAGGAAAAAGCATAAATGCTTTGATTTTAAAAATTCAATCTAACAAAATAGATAAAAAAGTTACTCTCGGAGGATGTTTTATTGAAAAAATTAATGAAACTATATTAATTTCAAGAGAAAAATGATTAAAAGTTAGCTATTGTAACAAATTGACACTTGTTTAATTTATAATAATTCTTATCTTAGACCTATGAACATGAAAAATTTAGCAATGTGGGGAATAATAGTTTTTTTAACTATTGGCCTTTATAATATGTTTAAAAATCCACAAGGATCAATAAATAAAAAAAATATAATTATATTTTCTGAATTTTTATCGGAAGTAGATAATGGCAGAGTGATAAAAGTAGAAATACAAGGAAATAATATCACAGGAGTATTATCTGATGGAAATATTTTTACTACATACTCGCCTGACGATCCTAACCTAATAGAAAAATTATCTAATAAAGGTGTAAGTATTTCTGCAGCGCCAATCGAAGATAAAATGCCATCTTTACTAGGTGTGCTATTATCCTGGTTTCCAATGTTATTATTAATAGCAGTCTGGGTTTTTTTCATGAGACAGATGCAAGGAGGAAAAGGTGGAGCTATGGGATTTGGTCGTTCAAAAGCAAAAATGATGAATGAGTTAAAAGGAAAAGTTAGTTTTAATGATGTTGCTGGAATTGAAGAGGCTAAAGAAGAGGTTGAGGAAGTAGTTGAGTTTTTAAAAGATCCAAAAAAATTTAGTAGACTTGGTGGCAAAATACCAAGAGGCTGTTTGTTAGTTGGTCAACCAGGGACAGGTAAAACTTTATTAGCAAGAGCCATTGCAGGAGAGGCAGGCGTTCCATTCTTTACTATATCTGGTTCTGATTTTGTTGAGATGTTTGTTGGAGTTGGAGCTTCAAGAGTTAGGGACATGTTTGAACAAGGTAAAAAACATTCTCCATGTATAATTTTTATAGATGAAATAGATGCGGTCGGAAGAAGTAGAGGAGCAGGCCTTGGAGGCGGAAATGATGAAAGAGAGCAAACTTTAAACCAATTATTAGTTGAAATGGATGGCTTCGATACTAATGAAGGTGTAATTATTATTGCTGCAACGAATAGACCCGATGTATTAGATCCAGCTTTATTAAGACCAGGAAGGTTTGATAGACAGGTAGTAGTAGATTTACCAGATATTATTGGTAGAGAAAAAATTTTGAAAGTTCATGTCAAAAAAATCAAGATGTCACCAGATGTAAATTTAAGAACAATTGCAAGAGGAACTCCAGGTTTTTCGGGCGCAGATTTAGCCAATGTAGTGAATGAATCAGCTCTACTAGCCGCAAGAAAAAACAAAAGAATTGTAACTACTCAAGAATTTGAAGAAGCAAGAGATAAAGTAATGATGGGAGCAGAAAAAAGATCTATGGTGCAAACAGAGGATGATAAAAAATTAGTAGCCTATCATGAGGGTGGACACGCTCTAGTCAATCTGCATCATGAAAATGCCGATGATCCCATACATAAAGCAACAATTCTTCCAAGAGGGCAGGCTTTAGGATTGGTAATGACTTTACCAGAGAGAGACAAACCTTCAAAAACTAGAGAATATTACAAAGCCAGAATAGCTATGGCTATGGGAGGTAGGGTTGCAGAGGAGATAATTTTTGGTCATGACAAAGTCACTTCAGGAGCAATGTCTGATATTAAATTTGCAACTTCCACAGCAAAGCATATGGTTACAGAGGCCGGCATGAGTGAATTACTTGGCCCATTAAGTTATGGAGAAAATCAAGATGAAGTATTTCTTGGCAGATCAGTAACAAGAAATCAACAAATGTCAGAAGAAACACAAAAAAAAGTAGATTTTGAGATTAAAAAATTAGTTGACGAAGGCTATCAAAGAGCTAAAAAAATTCTAACTGAAAACATAGATAAGTTACATAAATTAGCGAAAAACTTATTACTTTACGAAACTTTAACAGGTGACGAAATTAGAGATTTAATTTTAAGAAATAAACCTGTTGCTAGAAAAGATGATCAAGATGTTTCAGAAGATGAAAAAGATTCATCTTTAGGATCAATGGGTCTTAAGCCAAAAATAGTTCACTAATATATTATAATGAAAAAATATTACACTAGAGTGTGTAATTTTTATTATGGTAATATTTCAAAAAAATTAATTAAACAAAAAAAAACCTTACCATTGAATGGGAATATTGAAATCTCTTTTGATAAGATAGAAATTTTATCAAGAGATTTATGTAAAACTATTCATATTAAGGAAATCAATAAATTACCTAGATTTTTAAAAAAAAAAATAAATCAAGACCTTAAGATCATAATAAAAAAAAATAAAAATTTTTCTAATTTTCGATTTAATAAAAATCCAAATATTATGGGTGTATTAAATTTAACGCCAGATAGTTTTTCTGATGGAGGAAAATTTAATAAAAAAAATAAAGGATATAATCATGCAATAAATCTTTTTAAATTAGGCGCAAATATAATTGATATAGGTGGAGAATCTACCAGGCCAGGCTCTAAACAAATTCATCATCAACAAGAATGGAATCGAATTAAATCAAGTTTAATTAAACTTAGTAAAAAAATTAACTTATCTTTAGACACTAGAAAATCTGAAATAATGGAAAAAGGCATCAAGAAAGGTGTAAAATTAATAAATGATATTTCGGGATTAAACTATGACCAAAAAACAATTAAAGTTTTAAAAAAATATAATACACCTTTTGTAATCCATCATATTCAAGGTACCCCAACAAACATGCAAAAAAACCCAAAATACAAAAATGTATTATTAGATATTTATGATTTTTTTGAAGAAAAAATAAATTATTTAAGAAAGTACGGTATAAAGCATAATCATATTGCGATTGATCCCGGCATAGGATTTGGAAAAAATTTGAAACATAATATGAAGTTAATTAGCAATATTTCTATTTTTCATAGCCTTGGTTTTCCTATATTGATCGGCCTATCTAGAAAAAAATTTATAAAAGATATTTCTGGAAAAAATGATAGTAATCAAAGATTAGGAGGGACAGTTGGCTCATCTATATTTGCAATGACGCAGGGTGTTCAAATTTTGAGAATACATGACGTTAATGAAGTTGTTCAAGGAATAAAAGTATTTAAAGAATTAATTAAAAATTAATGGCAAAAAAGTATTTTGGAACAGATGGAATAAGAGGAACTGTTAATCAGGGTAGCATAAATGGCGATATGTTTTTTAAATTTGGATTAGCAGCAGGAACTTATTTTAAAAATCAAAAAAAAAGTAAACAAACAGCAATTATTGCCAAAGACACAAGACTATCTGGCTATACATTAGAACCTGCATTAGTTTCTGGGCTTGCATCCGCTGGGGTGCATGTTTTTACACTTGGACCGTTGCCCACTAATGGTCTTGCAATGTTAACAAAATCTATGAAAGCTAATATGGGAATTATGATCACAGCATCACATAATCCTTATTATGATAATGGCTTAAAATTGTTTGGTCCAGATGGGCTAAAGTTGTCAGATCAAATAGAAAAAAAAATTGAAAGTTTAATTGATAAAAAAATAGATACGCAATTGATTAATCCAAAAGTTCTTGGAAGAGTTAAAAGACTAGAGAATGGAAATGAAGAATACATAAAAATCATTAGAAAAAATTTTCCAAAAAATTTTAGCTTAAAGGGCACTAAGATTGTGATCGATTGCGCAAATGGGGCGGGCTATAAATCTGGTCCAAAATTATTAAGATCTTTAGGTGCAAAAGTTATTTCCATTGGAGTAAAACCTACCGGTTTAAATATTAATGAAAAATGTGGATCTACGTTTCCAAAAAAAATTCAATTAGCTGTTAAAAAATATAAGGCGCACTTGGGTATAGCTCTAGATGGAGATGCTGATAGGATTATTATGTGTGATGAAATGGGGCATATTGTAGATGGAGATCAAATTATTGCTGCAATAGCAAAAAGATGGAAGTACAAAAAAATGCTGAGAGGCGGCGTGATTGGAACTTTAATGTCAAATTATGGTTTGGAAAAATTTTTTAAAAAAAAAAAAATTAATTTTTTGCGGGCTAATGTTGGTGATCGATATGTTAAAGAAAAGATGCAAAAAAATAATTTTAATTTAGGAGGAGAACAATCTGGACATATTATACTAGGGAAATTTGCAACGACTGGAGATGGATTGTTGGTTGCTTTAGAAATTTTATTTTCATTAAGAAAAGGTAAAAAGGCAAGTGAATTTTTGAATGTATTTGAGCAAACGCCTCAAATTTTAGAAAATGTATTAGTTAAAAATAAAAATATAATTAATAAGCCTAAAATAAAAAAAGCAATTAAATTATCTAATAATTTAATTAAAGGACATGGAAGAATACTTGTCCGAAAATCTGGGACAGAACCAAAAATTAGAATTATGGGAGAAAGTATAAATAAAAAACTTCTTAAGAAATGTATAAATATAATTAAAAAAAAAATTAAATAAATTGAAACCAAAATCAAAAGTTTTAATAATTGCAGGGTCAGATTCTTCTGGTGGAGCCGGAATACAAGCTGATATAAAAACTGTTACAGCCTTAGGATCTTATGCAATGACAGCAATTACAGCAATTACAGCACAAAACACAACTGGAGTTAATTCTATAACTGCAATAAATCCAAAAGAAATTTATAAACAAATTAATTTTACATGCAAAGATATTGAGCCCAATGCTATAAAAATAGGAATGTTGTATTCGGCAAGTGTTATTAATGCAGTGATTAATTCATTAGATAAAATTAAAGTAAAAAAAATAATTTTAGATCCTGTCATGATCTCAAAGGGAGGTGCTAAACTAATTAATCAAAAAGCAATATGTTTATTAAAAAATAAATTAATCAAAAAAGTAACTTTAATTACTCCCAATATTCCAGAAGCTGAAGTGCTAACAGATACTAAAATAAAAAATACTAAAGATATGATTTGTGCTGCTAATATATTACTTAAACTTGGCGCGAAAAATGTTTTAATTAAAGGGGGTCATTTAAAAACTAAAGTTGTGAAAGATATCTATGTAAACGCAAGAGAAGTAAAGATTTTTAAAAATAAAAAAATTACAACTAAAAATACACATGGTACGGGTTGCACGTTATCTAGCGCTATAACAACTTTTTTTTCGTGTGGAAAACCTTTAAAGAAATCTTGTGAGCTTGGAGTTAAATATGTAAATAATGCTATAAGATCTAATCTTAACTATGGTAAAGGCTATGGTCCAATTAACCATTTGAATTCAATTTCAATAAATAAGAAATTTAGATAATGAAAAATGTAGTAGTAGTAGGTTCACAGTGGGGAGACGAAGGCAAAGGAAAAATTGTTGATTGGCTATCTGATCAAGCAGACGTAGTTATCAGATTTCAAGGCGGTCATAATGCTGGTCATACTTTGGTTATTGATGGTGTAACATATAAATTGAGATTACTTCCTTCTGGCATCGTTAGAAAAAATAAAATATCAATTATAGGCAATGGCGTTGTAGTTGACCCATGGGCATTACTAGAAGAAATTGAAGAAATAAAATCAAAGGGAGTTGATGTAAATATAAATAATTTTATTATCTCAGAGTCAGCAGCCCTTATTTTGCCATTCCATAGAGAAATGGATGAAATAAGAGAAGATGCTGCAGGAAAAGGTAAAATTGGAACGACTAGGCGTGGGATAGGTCCAGCTTATGAAGATAAAGTAGGCAGAAGATCAATTCGCGTTATGGATTTAAGATCCGAAAGTAATTTAGACCATAGATTAGAAAATGTATTGCTTCATCATAATGCTATTAGAAAAGGTTTGGGAAAAAAAATATTTAAAAAAAATGAACTAAAAAAAGAATTATTAAAAATAGCTCCAAAAATATTAAAGTTTTCTCAGCCAGTTTGGCTTAGGATTGATGAATTTAAAAAGAAAAAGAAGAAAATATTATTTGAAGGGGCCCAAGGAGTTTTATTGGATGTTGATCATGGTACTTATCCGTTTGTAACATCTTCTAATACTGTTGCAGCAAGCGCTGCCACAGGAACAGGGTGTGGCCCTAATTCAATTAATTACGTTTTAGGTATAACAAAAGCATATACAACTAGAGTTGGAGAAGGCCCCTTTCCAACTGAACTTAATGACAGTATAGGAGAACAGCTTGGATTAAGAGGTAAAGAATTTGGAACAGTAACTAGCAGGAAAAGAAGATGTGGTTGGTTTGATGGAGTCCTAGTTAGACAAACAATTAAAATTTCGGGCATTGATGGAATCGCTCTTACAAAACTAGATGTTCTTGACGAATTAGACGAAATTAAAGTATGCATTGAATATGAATTAGATGGAAAAAAAATGAATTATCTTCCAGCGGCAGTTGAAGATCAAATAAAAATTAAACCAATTTACAAAGTGTTCCCAGGCTGGAAGTCTTCTACAAAAGGAATTAAAAATATTGATTCGCTCCCAGAAAATGCAAAAAAATATATATATGATATTGAAAATTTTATAGGGGCAAAAATTTCAAGTATATCAACAAGCCCAGAAAGAAAAGATACTATTCTACTAGAAAATCCTTTTGAATTATAGTTAGTTAACTGTAAGTAAATTTTTTGATTTAGCGGAGTTAAGCATGTGTTTTTGAAGTTTTTCAAATGCTTTATTTTCAATTTGTCTAATTCTTTCTCTACTAATTTTAAATTTTTTGCTTAAGTTTTCAAGGGTAGTTGGCACGTCATTTAACCTTCTTGCATAAAGAATTTCTTTTTCTCTGTCATTAAGAATTTTAATAGATTCAGTTAATAGATCTTTTCTTTGTGCCATTTCTTCATTTTGCGCAAATTTTAAATCGTGGTCTAATTCTTTGTCAATTAGCCAATCTTGCCATTCATCTCCGTCTTCTCCTATTGGAGTATTTAAGGAAAATTCTTTTCCCGATAATCTTCTATTCATAGAAACCACTTCCTTTTTAGTAACATTAAGTTTATCAGCAATTTCAGTAACATGTTCTTCTCTTAAGTCACCTTCTGATCTAGGAGCTATTTGATTTTTTAATTTTTTTAAATTAAAAAATAATTTTTTTTGTGCTGTGGTTGTTCCAATTTTGACTAGGCTCCAAGATCTGAGTATGTATTCTTGTATAGAGGCTTTAATCCACCACATTGCATAAGTAGCAAGCCTAAAACCTTTTTCAGGTTCAAATTTTTTAACAGCTTGCATTAAGCCTATATTTCCCTCAGAAATCATTTCATTTACCGGAAGTCCATAACCTTTATATCCCATGGCAATTTTAGCAACTAATCTTAAATGACTTGTAACAAGCTTTTCAGCAGACTTAATACTTCCTGTTGTTTTCCAATTTTTAGCTAGCATGTATTCTTCTTCGGCAGCTAGCATAGGAAATTTTTTAATTTGAGCCAGATAAGCCGAAAGCCCACCTTCATTAGAAAGAGCTGGTAGATTATAATTTTTATTACTCATCTAGTGTATTTATTTAATAAATTTTTTTAACATTACAATATTTTATTTATTAGTATTTCCTAATGTTTTTAGTATCACAATATTTTATTTATTAGTATTTCTTAATGTTTTTAAAATAATTTCAAGTTCTTGTGGCAAAATTGAGGTAAATTGAATTTCTTTTCCATTGGTAGGATGCTTAAAACCTAAAGTTTTTGCATGTAAAAATTGTCTATTTAATTTATAAATTAGATTTTCTAATGTTGAGTCAATATTTTTAAATTTTTTAAATTTTTTTCTATATTTTTTATCTCCCAATATATTATTACCTTTATGAGTCATGTGGACCCTTATTTGGTGAGTTCTTCCTGTTTCAAGTCGACACTCTACTAAACTTAAAGTAGGCGTTTTGTCATTTTCAAACACCTCTAACGTTTTGTAATTTGTTATAGCCTTTTTGCCCTTAGAATTGCTAACTTCCATTATCTGACGATTTTTAGAACTTCTAGTAATAAAAGTACTAATCTTTCCAGCTGACGGTCTAAGTTTACCCCAGATTAGTAATTGATATACTCTTGTTATTGTGTGTTTGTTAAATTGATCAGATAAATTTTCGTGTGTTTCATTATTTTTAGCAATAACAACTAAACCAGAAGTATCTTTATCTATTCTATGAACAATTCCTGGTCTAAGTTCATCGCCGATTGTCGAAAGATTGCCCGCACAATAATGCATTAGTGCATTTACGATTGTATTATCATGATTGCCAGCCCCTGGATGCATAATAATTCCAGCTGGTTTATTCAATATAAGTAAATTTTTATCTTCATAAATAATATTCAATTTAAAATCATATGGTTTTAAAGAAGATTTTTTTGCCCTTGGAATTCCTAGGATGATTATATCCCCTGTACGGATTTTCTTAGAAGGGTTTTTTATAATTTTATTATTTAATTTTAATTGCTCCTTTAAGATTAAATTTTTAATTCTTGTTCTACTAATTAATTTTTGCCTATTGTTAATGAAAACATCAACTCTAAGATTATTTTCTTCTGGTTTAACTATTAAATTAATGCTTTTTTCCATAAATTATATTAATACTATTATACGCGCTTGTAGCTCAATTGGATAGAGCGCCTGACTTCGGATCAGGAGGTTGAGGGTTCAAGTCCTTCCGGGCGCACCATTATTCACCAATATTTATCAAAGAACCTTTTTTTCTAGCTTGGGCAAAAGAGTAATAAAATAATGAAATTGCTACAATTAAATAAAATAAATTTAAATAAAAGGCCTGAACAATGTTTTCATAACTAAAAGTTTGATTAATCAGTATACTCCGAGCTTCTTCAAAAATATAAACCAGCGGAAGACCAAGGGCTATTGTTTGAAAAATTTCAGGTAAAGTTTCTATAGGATAGTAAACACAACCAAAGGGAGCTAATAAAAATAAAGTTGACCAAGAAATATTTTCAAAGGCAGGACCAAATCTTAATAATCCTGCAGAAACCATTAACCCTAGAGTAATACCAAAAATATACAAACTTAAAAAAAGAAAGAATAATGGGATACCCAAGTCTAATAAAGAAATTCCAAAAATAGGCGATGTAAGTAACACTGCTGGCACAAGACCAATTAGAGACCTAATTAAAGCCGTAAAAACTAAGGAAGTTATTATCTCGCTCATTTTTATTGGAGCAATAAATAAATTAGTAAAATTCCTACTCCAAATTTCTTCTAAAAACAACATATTGAAACCAATACTGGTTCTAAATAAAAAATCATAAAGAATAGCGCAACTAAGAATAACTCCAACTGCACCATTATAGTAAGTGCTATGAGTGGAAAAAAAATTTGAAATAAAACCCCACAAAGTTATTTGAATTGTAGGCCAATATATTAAATCTAAAATTCTTGGAAAGGAACGTGTAATTAAAAAAAAGTGTCTTAAAAAAAGACCATACATTTTAGTAAAGTTCATTTTTATTCCTTGTAAGTTTTAAGAATACTTCTTCTAAATTTTGTCTACCATGTTTTTTTATTAGTACATCAGGTTTACCTTCATCAATGATAGTACCATTCTTCATCATTAGTACGGAATCACATAATCTTTTAACTTCATTCATATTATGCGAGGCTAATAAAACTGATATTCTTTTTTCCTTTTTATAATTTTCTAAAAAAGTTCTAATAAAATCACCTGTTTCAGGATCCAGTGATGCAGTAGGTTCATCTAATAATAATACGCTAGGATCATTGATTAAGGCTTTAGCTAAACTGGCTCTATTTTTTTGTCCCGAAGAAAGTTCACCTGTTATTTTTTTTAAAATATTTTCTAGCCTTAATTTATTTGCAAGTTCTTCAATTTTGTTATTTAAATTTTGAACACTATATAACTTTCCATAAACAATTAAATTTTGTTTTACAGTTAATTTTTTTGGCAACTCAATATATGGGGATATAAAATTCATTTTATGTAATAGTGAAATTTTATTTTCTTCGATCTTTAATCCATTGATTAATACTTCTCCACTCGTGGGCTTTAGCAAGCCCAATATCATTGCTATAGTTGTTGTTTTCCCACAGCCATTTGGACCCAGTAGTCCAATTATTTCATTTTCTATAATCTTAAAATTAACATTTTTTACAGCTTCTTTTGTATTATAAGACTTAGATAAATTTATAACCTCGATGGAACTTGTCATTAAAATTTTGATGCTCTTTTTAATCTATCATTAATTGATTTGCCTATACCTATGCTTGGGATTTTTTCAATTGCGATTGATTTATATCCTTTATTTTTAATTTTTCTTAAACAAGAGTATAAATTTTTTGCGGCTTCGTTAAGTTTATTTTTTTTACTTAAGTAATAATAGTGTTGAGATTTAATTTTTCTTTTCTTTAAAAGGACATAAGCTTCATTTTTTTTTGGCTTTGTAACATTAATTCTGACTGGAATACCAGGTGAATAGTGTAGTCTAAGCTGTCCTGGTGCTACTTTTTTATATGGATTAATATCAATTTTAATTTTTTGATTTAAAATTTTTTCAATTTTTTTAATTTCTAATCCGCCTAGCCTTAATATTTTAGGGGCATTAATTAGATTAACGATAGTTGATTCTATGCCTATTTTGGATTTTCCACCGTCTAAAATATAGGCGACTTTATCTCCAAATTCTTCTTTGACATCAGCCTTTTGTACTGCGCTTAATTTAGTCGATATATTTGCGCTTGGTGCAGCAAGAGGATAATTTAGTGTATCCAGTAATTTTTTTAAAACCTTGTGTTTTGGGAATCTTATAGCTAAAGTTTTCCCATTATTTGTAACATGTTTAGATATTTTAGAGTTTTTTTTTAATTCTAAAATAAATGTAATTGGCCCAGGGCAAAATTTTTTATAAAGTTTAAAAAAGTTGCTATTAAGTAAGCAGTCTTTTTTTAATTCAGGCAAACTTGAATAATGCACAATTAAAGGGTTAGATTTGGGTCTTTTCTTTAAATTAAAGATTTTTTTAACAGCTATAGATGATTGGGCATTAGCTGCCAAGCCATAAACAGTTTCCGTAGGCACAGCCACACATTTATTATTATCAAGGTATTTTTTAGCCTTTTTGATATTTGATTGATTAAATTTCATGTATTAATACTTACTATTATATGAAAGAAAAAAATTTACCAGACGATAATAATTCACAATCCCTCGATGAATTAACAAAAGATATTAATAAAATTATTGAGCAATTAGAATCAGAAAAAGACCTTGAAAATTCATTAGATAATTATCAAAAACTAATAAAATTAAACAATATTATTGAAAAGAAATTTCAAAAGAGATCAAAGGAAATAAATTTAATAACAAAAAAAAAAATTAGTGAGATCATTAATAAAAAAAATGCAAAATAAACTTAGTAGAATTGCAAGTGATATAAATCTATTTCTAAAAATTTTTTTGAAAAAACAAAAAAAAACTGAGCTAATTAGTTCAATACAATATGGATTATTTCCAGGAGGTAAAAAAATTAGATGTAAAATTTTAATAGACATAGGATCGTTATTTAACATAAATTATAAAACATTAATTATTATTGGCTCTGCGGTAGAGTGCATTCATGCATATTCATTAATACATGACGACCTGCCCTGCATGGATAATGATAATTTGAGAAGAGGCAAACCTTCTATGCATGTAAAATTTGGAGAATCTACAGCCATATTAGCAGGTAATTCACTTTTAACAATGGCATTTGAAATTTTGAGTGTCTCAAATTTAAAAATAAACGAAAAAACAAAAGTTAATTTAATTAAAAAATTATCTGAGTGTTCAGGACATTTGGGCATAGCCGGTGGTCAATTTTTAGATTTAAACTATGAAAGAAAAAAAATTTCAAAAAATAAAATTATAGAAATGGAAATTAAAAAAACAGGAAAACTTTTTAGTTTTTGCTGCATGACTCCGGCTATTATTAGGAACAAAAATAAAAAAATTATTAATTCTTTTAAAAACATAGGTGCTGATATTGGATTACTTTTTCAGATTGCTGATGATTTGCTTGACTATACTGATGATACTGAAAAAGCTGGAAAAAAAACAAAAAAAGACAAAAAAAAGGGAAAAGCAACTCTTATAAGTTTACTAGGATATAAAAATGTTATTAAATATAATTATAAAATAAAATTTAAAATTATTAATAAATTAAAAAAACTTGGATACAATTCTGAAAATCTTGATGAGACTCTTGATTATATTTTAAAAAAAAGAAAATGAACGAACATATTAAATATTTAAATACTATCAATTTTCCATCAGATGTAAAAAAACTTTTACCTAATGAATTACAGGCATTGTCAGATGAAGTAAGAGAAGAAATGATAAATTCTGTATCTGAAACAGGAGGTCATTTAGGAGCCGGCCTAGGAGTTGTTGAACTAACGGTTGCCCTGCATTATATCTTTGATACTCCAAATGATAAAATAATTTGGGATGTGGGACATCAAACATATCCACATAAAATTTTAACAGGTAGAAAAAATAAAATTAGAACATTAAGACAAGGCAACGGTTTATCTGGATTTACAAAAAGATCAGAAAGCGAGTATGATCCATTTGGGGCAGCTCACAGTTCAACTTCTATTTCATCTGCATTTGGAATAGCTGTTGCTAACGAATTGTCTAAAAAATCAAATAATGTTATCGCAGTTATTGGAGATGGAGCAATTAGCGCTGGTATGGCTTATGAAGCAATGAACAATGCAGGTGCTTCAAAAACTAAAATGATTGTTATTTTAAATGATAATGACATGTCAATTGCAAAGCCTGTTGGGGCAATGAGAACATATTTGGCTAAGCTGTTATCTGGAAAAATTTATTTTAATTTAAGGGAAACTTTTAAATTAATTGTTTCAACTTTTTCAAAAAGATTTAGTGCAAAAGCTGGTAAAGCAGAAGATTTTCTACGTTCAGCAGTTACAGGTGGAACTCTTTTTAATTCTTTAGGATTTTATTATGTAGGACCTATAGATGGCCATGACTTAAATGCTCTCTTGCCAATTTTAAAAAATGCAAGAGATTCAAGGCACGAAGGGCCAATAATGATTCATGTAAAAACACAAAAAGGAAAAGGCTATTCTTATGCTGAAAAAGCAAGCGATCATTATCATGGTGTTTCAAAATTTAATGTTAAAACTGGAGAACAAATTAAAAGTGGTACAAATTTTCCAGCTTATACAAAAATTTTTGCAAATACCCTGGTTAAGCATGCAGAAAGAGATAGTAAGATTATAGGTGTTACAGCAGCAATGCCTGGTGGAACGGGACTAGATATTTTTGGAAAGCAATTTCCAAAAAGAATGTTTGATGTTGGCATAGCAGAACAACATGCTGTTACTTTCGCAGCCGGCCTAGCAACTGAAGGTTATAAGCCTTATGCTGCTATTTATTCAACATTTTTACAAAGGGCTTATGATCAAGTAATTCATGATGTAGCTATTCAAAGTTTACCAGTTAGATTTGCAATAGATAGAGCAGGTTTAGTTGGAGCTGATGGACCAACACACGCAGGTTCATTTGATATTACTTATTTGTCAACTTTGCCTAACTTTGTAGTTATGGCAGCAAGTGATGAAGCCGAACTTGTTAAAATGATTAATACTTCTGTTAATATTAATGATAGGCCTTGTGCTTTTAGATATCCAAGAGGAGCCGGCCTTGGTTTAGAATTACCATCAATTGATGAGAAAATTGAAATAGGTAAAGGAAAAATAGTTTTAGAGGGAAAAAAATTAGCAGTTTTAAGTTTTGGAACAAGACTTAATGAATGTTTGATAGCAGCAGAAAGCCTAAAGAAAAAAGGAATTAATATTACGATTGTAGACGCAAGGTTTGCTAAACCACTTGATGAAAATTTAATATGGCAAATTGCAACTGATCATGAAGTTTTAATTACCATTGAAGAAGGTTCTATTGGAGGATTTGGGTCCCATGTATCAAATTTTTTATCCGAAAAGAATTTATTAGATAAAGATTTAAAGTTTAGATCCATGATATTGCCAGATAAATTTATTGACCAAGATAAGCCAGAGTTAATGTATAAACTTGCAGGCCTAGATGCTCAATCTATAGAAGAAAAAGCTTTAGATCTCCTTAACTCAAATATAATTTTACAAAAACAAAAATAAAAAATTAACTGCACTGAGCTTTATTCATTAAATAATGATCTAATAGTACACAGTTTAACATCGCTTCACCAACTGGAACGGCCCTTATACCCACGCAAGGGTCATGTCTTCCTTTAACAGATATATTTGTATTTTTTCCAAATTTATCAATAGTTTTTCTAGTTTTTAAAATAGAGGAAGTTGGTTTAACAGCAAATGAAACTATTATTTCCTGACCAGTTGAAATTCCTCCAAGAATTCCTCCAGCATTATTTGAATCAAAATTTATTTTTTTTCCTTTTTGTGAAATTTCATCAGAGTTTTGCTCTCCAGTTAACTGAGCCGAATTCATTCCTGATCCAATATTGACACCCTTTACAGCATTAATGCTCATCATTGCTGAAGCAATATCCATATCTAATTTTGAATAAATTGGCGCACCCAAGCCGACTGGAATTCCTCTGGCTCTAATCTCTATAACAGCACCACAAGAAGAGCCTGATTTTCTTATATTCAACAAATATTTTTCCCATAATTTTACTATTGATTTATCAGGACAAAAAAATAGGTTTTTTTTAATTGTTTGATCATTCCATTTTTTAAGATCGCAGCCGAGTATTCCTAATTGTGTAACAGCACCAACAACTTTGAATTTTTTTCCAATTTTATTTTCTAATATTTTCTTTGCTATCGCACCGGCAGCAACTCTTGCTGCTGTTTCTCTTGCAGATTGTCTTCCCCCGCCACGGTAATCTCGAATACCGTATTTTTTAAAGTAAGTAAAATCAGCATGGCCAGGTCTAAATTTATTTTTAATAGTTTCATAGTCTCTAGTTCTCGTATCTTTATTATATATAATTAAAGATATTGGCGTTCCTGTAGTTTTACCATCAAATATCCCTGATAAAATTTGAACTTTGTCGTCTTCTTTTCTTTGCGTTGTAAATTTAGATTGACCAGGTTTTCTTTTGTTTAATTCTATCTGGATATCATGTTCTTTTATATTAATATTTGGCGGACACCCGTCAATTACACAACCTATAGCTGGCCCATGGGATTCACCCCAAGTAGTGAAACGAAATAGCTTTCCAAACGTATTAAATGACATTACTTATATTATATAGATTATTTTGTTAAAATTATGAATCAAAAAAACTCTTTAGGATTGAATAGTTGCTTTTTAGATCTAAATGACCCAATTGAGCTGTTTAAAATATGGATGGAAGAAGCAAAAGTCACTGAACCAAATGACCCAAATGCATTGGCTTTAGCTACCGCTGATAAAAATGCGATACCATCGGTTAGAATGATTTTATTAAAAGATTTTAGTAAAGAAGGCTTTGTATTTTATACCAATTTAGAAAGTCAAAAAGGTAATGAATTAAAAGAAAATTCGAACGCCTCGATGTGCTTTCATTGGAAAAGTTTATTAAGGCAGATAAGAATTAATGGCAAGCTATCAAAAGTAGCAGATGATGTGGCTGATAAATATTATAATTCTAGAACATACGATAGTAGAATTGGTGCATGGGCATCAAAACAAAGTGCAGTTCTCAAAAACAGGAATGATCTAATTTTATCAATCAAAGAGTATAAAAAAAAATATAATGATAAAGACAGTGTACCAAGGCCCAAACATTGGTCAGGTTGGAACTTGTCGCCATTAAGTATCGAGTTTTGGTTAGATGGAGATAATAGAATACATGAGAGACTTAAGTATGTTAAAAATGAAAATGGAAATTGGAATAAATCTTTATTACACCCTTAAAAATTTCTTTCTAAACTAAAAGAAGTTAATTTTTCTAAAATTATTTTTTCCTCAGATTCCCGAAATATACTTAAAGAATTAGATGCAAGATTAATAAAGTGATCAGCTTTTTTATAGCACTCATTAATAATATTATATTTTTTTATTAAGTTTAGAGTGCAGGAAAAATCAGAATAGGATCTAACATCTTGCTTAAAGAATCCGTATATTTTTTGTTTTTCTAGGATATTTATTTTTTGAAATAGCAGGATAATTGGCAAAGTAACTTTACCCTCAAAAAAATCTTTACCTATACTTTTTCCAAAAAGTTTTAATTCTGAATTATAATCTAAAGTATCATCAGCTATTTGAAAAGTTAAACCAATATTTTTTCCATAAAAATCTAGAGCATCTTTTTCTCTACTTTTAGTGTTTGATAGAATTGCTCCAACTTTGGTAGCTGCTGCAAATAAAGCTGCAGTTTTAGATGAAATTATTTTTAAATATGTTTCTTCTAGCATGTCAACTTCACCTTTATGCTGCAGTTGCAGCACTTCACCCTGAGCAATTTGTGCTGACGTAGAAGATAAAAGTTTTAAGATTTCTAAATTTCCATCTTCAACCATCATTTCAAAACATCGACTTAAGAGATAATCTCCAATCAATATAGAAGATTGATTTCCCCAAATTGAGTTAGTAGTTTTTTTTCCTCTTCTTACATCGCCTAGGTCTATCACATCATCATGCATTAAAGTGGCACTATGGATTAATTCAACACATGCTGCTAAATTAATATCTCGGCCACCTTTTGAATAGCCACATAATTTTGCAGACCCTAGAGTTAAAAGAGCTCTTAATCTTTTTCCACCTGTTTGAATATGATAGTTGGTCATTTTTTGAACTAGCTCAACATCACTGGTAAGCTTTGATTTTATTTTTTCTTCAACCAAGACAAGCTTTTCATCAACAGATTCTTTTAATTGAAAATAAGAATTATTTATTTGATTTTTAAGCTTTACAACTGTTCCCATATAAAATTAAGTTAGTATAATTATGTTTTATTTATTACTTATCAATTGACGCACCTTAATCTTCAACTATAAGTAGACTTTATATTAAATCAAAAATTCTATAAGGATTAGTTATGTTCTCTTTTTTTAAAAAGAAAAAAATAATAGCCCATGTCAAGCTTAATGGTGTAATTGGTAATGTAGGCAAATTTAAGCAGGGAATTGACTTTTCAGGACAGGAAGAAATTATAGAAAAAGCTTTTTCATTAAAAAAAGCTAAAGCAATAGCTATATCAATTAATTCACCTGGCGGTTCTCCAGTTCAATCTCACTTAATTTATAAGTTTATTAGAGCTCAAGCCAAGAAGAATAAAAAAAAAGTTATTGTATTTGCTGAAGATGTTGCGGCTTCTGGAGGTTATTTGATTGCCTGTGCAGGAGATGAAATATATGCAAACTCGAGCTCAATCATTGGATCAATTGGTGTAATTTATTCATCTTTTGGTTTTACAGATTTAATAAAAAAAATTGGAGTTGAAAGAAGAGTTCATACAGCCGGAAAAAATAAAAGTACTTTAGATCCATTTCTTGAAGAAAAAAAAGAAGACATCGAAAGACTTAAAACTATCCAGTTAGATTTACATAAAGATTTTATTAAAGTAGTAGAAGAAAGTAGAGGTTTAAAATTAAATAAACAGGATGGCATAGAATTATTTTCTGGTGAGTTTTGGTCCGGTTCCAAGGCAAAAAAACTTGGATTAATTGACGGCATAGGCAATGCAAATGAAATTTTAAAAGAAAAATTTGGTGATGATGTAGTCATTAAAAAATTTGAAAAATCAAAAGGCTGGTTAAGTAAAAAACTTTCTTCTTCTAATGCTCAAATAAATGAATTAGCAAACATAATTGAAGAAAGATCTATTTGGCAAAGATATGGTTTCTAAAAAAAAAAATAAGCCTAAATTTCAAACTTTTCAAGATACGATTTTAAATCTTCAAAAATATTGGAGCAAACAAGGATGTGTAGTTTTGCAACCTTACGATATGGAAGTTGGAGCTGGAACCTTTCATCCTGCAACTACATTAAGATCCTTGGGTCCAAAATCATGGAAGGCAGCATATGTTCAACCATCACGAAGACCTACAGATGGAAGATACGGTGATAATCCTAATAGACTGCAGCATTATTATCAATTTCAAGTTTTAATTAAACCTTCTCCAGATAATATTAAAAAGCTTTATTTAAATAGTCTAACAGTAATTGGAATTGATCACAAAGAACATGACATAAGGTTTATTGAAGATGACTGGGAAAGTCCAACCTTAGGAGCTGCTGGACTTGGATGGGAAGTTTGGTGTGACGGAATGGAAATTACACAATTTACTTATTTTCAACAAATGGCAGGAATTGAATGCAAACCTGTTTCGGTCGAACTTACCTATGGTCTTGAAAGAATTTGCATGTTTACTCAGCAAAAAAAAAATGTATTTGATCTCTCTTGGAACGATGAGAGTGTAAAATATAAAGATGTATTTCGTCAAGCTGAAAAAGAATTTTCAGCTTATAATTTTGAACACGCTAATGTAGATAGTTTATTTAAAATGTTTGATATGCACGAAAAGGAATCTTTGTCTCTTATAGAAAAAAAATTATCACTGCCAGCCTATGATCAATGTTTAAAGGCAAGTCATGTTTTTAATATTTTAGATGCAAGAGGAGTTATTAGCGTTGCCCAAAGAGCTGGGTATATTGGAAGAATTAGAGACATTACAAAAGGCGCTGCTGAAATTTGGTTAGCCAGCCAAACAGAATAATGTCTGAGTTTTTTTTAGAACTTTTCACTGAAGAAATTCCATCGAATCTGCAAAAAAATGCTAGAGAGAACATTCTAGAAAGTTTTCAAAGTTTATTTAAAATAGAAGATATATCTTTTAAAAAAAGCTTTTGTTACTCGACACCTAATAGACTCATTGTTGTGTTTGAAGATTTAGTTCCAGAGACAACAAAAAAATCTGAAGAAGTTAGAGGGCCAAATATTAGCGCTCCCGAAAAAGCCTTAGAAGGTTTTTTAAGATCCCATAATATTGATCAAAATATAACATATAAAAAAAAAATAGATAAGGGAGAATTCTATTTTTTTAAAAGAACAGAAAAAAAAATAAAAACTGTTGATTTATTAGAAGAGCGTATCCCTCAAATCCTTGATAAAATATCATGGAAAAAATCAATGAAATGGGGCGAATTTGATTTAAAATGGGCTAGACCCTTAAAGTCAATAATGGCTATTTTTGATAGCAAAAAATTAAACTTTATTTTTCATCACATTCAAAGTTCAAACATTACATTTATTGATAAAGAGTTTGAAGAAAAACAGAAAAATTTTAAAAATTTTAAAAATTATAATGATTTTTTTAAAAAAAATGGAATTTTAATTAATCAAGATATAAGAAAAAAGTTTATTGAAAAAGAACTTTTAAAAATTGCGAAAAGAAAAAATTATATTGTAGAAATTAATAAAAAACTTTTAGATGAGGTAACAAATTTAGTTGAGCAGCCTAATGTCTTGATTTGCAAATTTGATCAGAAATTTTTAAATATACCAAAAGAAATATTAATCATTACTATGCAATATCATCAAAAGTATTTTCATGTACTTGACCAAAAAGGAAATATTATAAATGAGTTTTTAGTTGTTGCAAATAATAAGGATATAAAAGGTTTTATTAAATCGGGAAACGAAAGAGTAGTTGAGGCTAGATTAAGTGATGCACAATTTTTTTGGAAGAAAAATAAATCACAAAATTTAGTTAAACAAGTTACTAAGCTAAAAACTATGAGTTATTTTAAGGGTCTTGGCTCATACTTTGATAAAGCCCAAAGAATGAGAAAGCTTGGAGGAATTATTTCAGACGAATTGTTAATAAGCAAAGAAAAAGTTGAGCTTATGAGCTCTATTTGTAAAATTGATCTAATGTCGGATTTAGTGAATGAGTTTCCTGAACTTCAAGGAATTATGGGAAGCTATTTTGCCGAAGCTCAACAATTCGATAAAGATATTGTTTTAGCAATTAGTGAGCAATATTTGCCCGTTGGCCTTGATAGTAAAATTCCAAAAAAGCCATTTAGTATTGTTTTGGCTTTATCTGATAAGCTAGATACTTTGATTGGTTTTTTTGGTTTAAATAAAAAACCAACAAGCTCAAAAGATCCGTACGCTTTAAGAAGGTTAGCGCTTGGTTTTGTGAGAATATTAATTGAAAATAATAAAAAATTTAAAATAAGAGACTTAATAAATTATTCTTTACAACTTTATCAAGAACAAGGTTTTGTCTTTAAAAATAAATCTGCATCTAATGAACTAATAGATTTT